>Ga0257121_1000273_pt1 | contig 45595 bp, 35 predicted proteins | sample SI106_100metaG_FD_190180 | JGI IMG/M metagenome (GOLD analysis project Ga0257121, IMG submission 190180) | Marine microbial communities from Saanich Inlet, British Columbia, Canada - SI106_100 | ecosystem: Environmental > Aquatic > Marine > Inlet | place: Canada: British Columbia | collected...
CGCCACCATGCCGGTGACCGCACCGAGCGCACCCGGCCTACCGTGACGAATCCACTCTACAGTCATCCACATCAATGCCCCGGCAGCGGCACTGATATGGGTAACTAGCATAGCCATGCCAGCCACGCCGTCAGCGGCAACCGCACTGCCTGCATTAAAGCCGAACCAACCCACCCACAGCATGGCGGCACCCGCCACCGTCATAGTCATGTTGTGCGGCAGCATCGCCGTTTGCGGAAATCCGCGGCGGCGGCCAAGAACGATCGCCGCTACCAGTGCCGCCACGCCGGCGTTAACGTGTACCACCGTGCCGCCGGCAAAATCCATGACGCCCATCGCACTCAGCCAGCCGCCGCCCCAGACCCAGTGCGCGACTGGCACATAGGCAAAGAGCGTCCACAGCAGGCAAAAGATCAGCATGGCCGCGAAATTCATGCGCTCGGCAAAACCGCCGACGATAAGCGCCGGGGTAATCGCTGCAAAAGTCAACTGAAAAACAACAAAGACACTTTCGGGAATTGTTCCCGATAGCGCATCGACCGTCACTGTACGCAGGAAGACTTTTTCCAATCCACCGATCCAACCATCTATGCCGCCGGCCCCAAAAACCAGCGTGTACCCCAACGTCACCCAAAGCACACTCACCGCACAAACCAGAATAAAACACTGCATCAGCACCGACAGTACATTGCGCGTGCGCACGAGGCCTGCGTAGAACAGCGCAAGGCCCGGAATCGTCATAAACAATACGAGTGCGGTCGATGTCAGCAACCAAGCGGTATCGCCACTATCAGCAGCTGCGAAGGTCACTGCGGGGAAGCTCGCGGCCACAACCGCCAGTGCAAAACGAGTAATGACAGGCCCCATCTTAAAGGGCATCCTGGTCTGTCTCGCCGGTACGGATGCGCAAGATACGCTCCACATCGTAGACAAAAATTTTGCCATCACCGATCTTCTCGGTACGCGCTGCACCGACAATCGCGTCGATAACCTGGTCGAGAATCGCAGCATCCACCGCGACTTCAAGCTTGACCTTAGGCACGAAATCCACCACGTACTCGGCGCCGCGGTACAGTTCAGTGTGGCCCTTCTGTCGGCCAAAACCCTTAACCTCGGTAACCGTCATACCCTTGATGCCGACTTCCGCCAGCGCATCGCGGACATCGTCGAGTTTGAATGGCTTAATGATTGCTGTGACGAGCTTCATGGCACGCTCCTGATAGGTCGGTTGAGGTGGATCACTGAAAAAGGAACAGGCCGTCGGGCATTAATCGGGCTACCCGACGACGCGGGAATTATCGCAGACATTGACTGACGACCAAAGTATTAGCTCAGACCCAACGCCATAAAAGCGCCCTTGAGCAACACAGCCAGCGGTCTTGAATCCCACAGGCGCCCTGTACAGTTGCATTAGCGGGCCAGATAGTGACAATGCTCTGTTCTCTTTTTTCAGACATGGGCGGTTTACACTCCTGCCAGGGCCCATTTTGGTGCATTATGAATCACAACCCTATCCTGATCGAACCTGGCGAGCTTGAGCCATTACTCGATGACGACAAACTGCTGCTAGTCGATCTGGGAAAACCCGAGTCCTATGCTCAGATACACCTGCCGGGGGCGATGCACCTGGACTATTCTTTGCTGTTGGCCGGCACCAAACCAGCGCCGGGCCTGTTGCCGCCAGAGGAACGACTGGCCCACCTGGCTGGAATGTTGAAACTTGACTCCGCCTCCCGAGTGGTAGCCTATGATGACGAAGGCGGCGGCCGGGCCGCGCGACTTGCATGGACATTGCATTACCTGGGCTACCCGAGCGTGCAGGTCTTGAACGGGGGCATTCGTGCCTGGAATAACGAGGGTCACCCAGTGAGTGAAGATCCGGTTTTTTTGGATAACGCCCGAACTCTGCCGGTGGCCTCACACGATCCCACGGTACTCGCCACCCGCGAATATGTGCTCGAGCACCTGGATGACGATGGGGTCGTACTGCTGGATGCCAGAACCCCAGAGGAATATGCTGGAACCAAAGCTTATGCTGCGCGCGGTGGCCATATCCCCGGCGCCAAAAACATTAACTGGCAAGACACCATGGACCCTGATCGCAACCTAAGACTGAAAGGCGCTTCTCAACTGCAAGACATGCTGACCCTGCGAGGAATAGATCCCCGGCAAGAGGTCATTACCTACTGCCAGACCCATCACCGCTCGGCCCATGCCTGGATGATGCTCAAATCGCTGGGACTTACGCGGGTGCGCGGCTATGCAGGCTCGTGGTCTGAATGGGGCAACGACCCCGCCTTACCGATCGAACAAGGAGGTTCGTAATGATAGTCATCCTGCGACCCGACAGCCCGGTCAGTACTACCGAAGGTAAGGCGGTGATGGATTACCTTTCTGCCAAGCCCGGAATTACCCCACATAGCCACAGCATCACCGGCGCTGGCCGTACACTCACCGAGATTTATCTGGTCGGTGATGTTGCCGGCCTGGACCAGGCCGAGATCGAAAGCCTCCCCGGGGTTGAGAAAGTGGTTCGGGTTTCGCGCGAATACCGCGTGATCGGCCGCCACACCGGAGACGTCCGCGCCTCGGGGTTCACCTATAAGGACGTGCGCTTTGATCAGCAATCTTTGCATGTCTTCGCAGGGCTGTGCGCGGTAGACAATCCAGTCAACGTCGAGACGATGATGCGTGCCCTGCGCGACAACGGCCAGGTCTGTACCCGCATGGGCGCCTACAAGCCTCGTACCAATCCCTACTCCTTTCAGGGGCATGGCGCCAGTTGCCTGCCATGGATGTTTGAACTCGCCGGCAAATACGGTATTCGGGTGATCGCCATGGAGATAACCCACGACTCACACGTACGGGAGATTCGTCAGGCGCTTGAGGAGACCGGTCACCCGACTGGGGTGATGCTGCAAATCGGCACCCGCAATACACAAAACTTTGAACTACTCAAAGAAGTTGGTCGCCAACAGGAGTTACCGGTACTACTGAAACGCGGCTTTGGTATCACCCTTGACGAATCACTGAACGCCGCTGAATACCTTGCCAGTGAAGGCAACCGTAATATCATTTTCTGTCTGCGCGGCATGAAAACCAACATGGGCGACCCGCACCGCAATCTGGTCGATTTCGGCCATGTGCCGGTGGTGCGTCACCTGACCCACTTGCCCGTGTGTATCGACCCATCACATTCGGTGGGGAGTCGTAACGCCGGGCCCGATGGTATCCTGGACGTCATGCATGCGACTGCGCAGGGTGTGGTCGCGGGCGCCAACATGATACTCGCCGATTTTCATCCTAAACCTGAAGAAGCTCTGGTCGACGGACCCCAGGCCCTGCATATGGATGAACTGGCCTGGTTTCTCGAGGATATTGGTATCGCGCGCCAGGCCTATGAGGCCCGACTCGCACTGGCGCAACGGCAAAACTGAACCATTGACTGCAGATCCGGTCCGCGTTTATGAGTGAGAAAAAAAAAGTTCTTCGCAGCGAGGATGAATGGCGCGCACAACTGAGCGCTCAGCAATACCAGGTCTGTCGCACCCATGACACCGAACCCCCTTTTAGTGGTGAGTACAATGACTGCAAGATGGCAGGCAGTTACCACTGCGTCTGCTGTAATGCAATACTGTTCGATTCACGACACAAGTACGACTCGGGTTCGGGCTGGCCAAGTTTCTGGCAACCAGCTACCGAAGCAGATGTCGGTCAGCACACCGATGCAAGCCTTGGTATGATCCGTACCGAAGTGCTATGCGGGCGCTGCGATGCCCATCTCGGCCATGTATTCAATGATGGACCAGCACCAACTGGGGAGCGTTATTGCATCAATTCGGTTGCGCTTGAGTTTAAGCAAAAAACCGATGACTCCGACTGAAACGCGCGCTCGCGCTTAGCCTTGGCGGGAGCGGATACGCGGAATCTGCAGATCTTCGCCCGCACGCGGAGGCCCCGCACGTAAACCCGGATTAAAGCGGGTGATTACCCAGATCGGCAATTCAAACTCGTGGGCCAGCATCCACAAGCTGTCTCCGGGACGTACGGTATAGGCCTCAGTGCCTGTCACCTCAAAGTTTTCCTTGAACTCTTCGACAAGCACTCGATGATATTCTTCCCGGCGACGCTCAAAGGAATGTTGCTGATCCAACCCAGTCACTGGCAATAGCAGCGCATCTCCACTTGCCAGCACCCTTGTCGAATCATAACCATTCAGCTCGCGCAGTTTCTTCACCCCACCCAGGCGTAACCAATCCGAGTAATGGCCCAGCGTCTCCTCTGGCTCGATGTTGATGCGGTACACCGTTTTGCCATTGACCCCAGCCGTTTGTACGGACAGGTCAACTGGTCGGTCCAGCGGACTCACGGAACCCTCCCCTTGCGCCAAGGCCGGCGTCGCACCAAGCGACCCATCGCTTAGTTCAGTGGCATCAAGCAACGGGGTCGAATGGTTAACACCTGAGTTTTGCGAAATCTTCGGCCGGGCAGAGTCGGTAACTCCTTCATTCACAATGGGTCGCTGGGTATCTGCCTTGGGAGCTGAGCCTGCAACATCCCCAGACAAAGGCGCTGTCGAAGCCAGTATTACCGGCTCGGCTACGCCGGCCGATACGGCTTTAGTTTCTACAGGATTTTTACCCGGCATTTTCAACTTATCGCCCGGCGCAATCACTGCGCTAACCTTGAGGTTGTTAAACGCAAGCAGGCGGTTACAGTCGATATCATGTGTTTTGGCAATAGCGCAAACCGTATCCCCAACGGTGACGATGTACTCAAAGGGCTTTTGCGCGGCAACACCGTCAGCCGGTGTCGCAGCAACGATTGAGCGGGCCACCGCTACCGGGACGCCCGCCGCCTGCAAGATCTGTCCCGGTCGAATGATCGCATCAGCGCCCAAACCATTGTCGAAGATTAATCGCCGGCATGAGATCTCCAATCGGGCCGCGATGCGACAGGCGCTGTCGCCTGCTACCACCTTATAGGCAATGCTGGTACGGGGTATATCTGCAAAAGCGGGCTTCTTCACTGGGGTGGATTTGGCCCCTGCCGCGCCAGGGATTGTCAGCGTCTGGCCAGGATGAATCAGCTCACCACTTGCCAGGCCATTTGCCGTTAGCAACGCGTTGCAGTCAATACCGTGGCGATTGGCGATACTGCAAACGCTGTCGCCTTTGCCTACGGTATAGCGCCCACCTGGCGGACGCTTCAGCGTACCCGGGATCAGTAGTTGGGAACCTACCGCAAGTACCGAGCCCCGGTGTAATCCGTTTGCTGCCAGTAGATCATCGCAATCGGTCCCAAAACGCTGGGCCACTGCGCACACGCTGTCACCTGGGCGTACCACGTAGGCCCCTCGCTGCGCCACCATGCTACGCGGGCGACCGGCCGGGGGCACCTGCAGTTTCTGACCAGCACGGATAACCGCTTTTGAGCTAAGGCCGTTAAGCGCGATCAACTCAGAACAATTGGTTCGAAAGGCGGCTGCAATGCCACAAGCCGTATCACCTGAGCGTACCGTGTATTCCAGTGCACCAATACCGCGAACTTCTGATGGCATCATACGCAACCGCGCCACGTGGTTAGCCCAACTGCCCGAGCGCGGTGGTAAGCGCAAGCGATAGCCATTGGGAACAAAACGCCAGCCATGCCAGACAAAACGGGTCAAGGCCGGATTTAGCGATTTCAGTTGCGCCTCACTAAGGCCAAATACACTCTGGATTCGCGCAATAGATACCGGCTTTTTAAGTAACAAGGTACGGTAAGTCAAGGGTCGGCCCGGTTGAATGACTCCAAAAAAACGCTTGGCGTTGCGAGCCACATGTCGAGCCGCCAGAAACCCTGCATAAAAATTCTTCACCGCCACCTGAAACTTGCTCGAGCGATAATGGTTGATCACCCGAATGTAATCAGGCCCGAGCTTTTTGATCGCTCGGCGCATACCATTAACGCCATAGTTATACGAGGTGATCACAAATGGACTGAGCGCACTATCAGTTACCCTCGAGTCCTTGGCTTGCGCTGCCACCGTCAGAGTCTTGCGGGCATCCTTGAGATAACGCGCTGCAGCCCAGCTTGCTGCCTCAGGGTCCAGACGCTCGTCGACCGTGGCATCCAGTTCGAGCCCAAGCGTGCGTCCAGTAGCGGGCATAATCTGCCACAGCCCGGCAGCGCCAACCCGCGAGTAGGCCTTAGGGTTATAGGATGACTCCACAAACGGCAGGTACTGAATATCGCTAGGCAGGCGGGCATCTTTAAGAACCCGGCGCACCAGTGGGCCATAGGTGCCAAAGCGTCGCAATGCAGCCTGAAAACCATCACGATTGCCAGACTGGCAGCGGATATTCCCCGCCGCCTCGCGAATCTCAGCCGGTGAACGATCCGGAAACAATGTCAGCAGATGCTTACCGTAGGCACTGCTGACCCGGTAGTTACGCTCAAGCTGGCGCGCAAGGTTGTGCATCTGCCCAGCAACACGCTTTTTCTGGTCCTTGATAAAAGGTGTATTGCCTTTACGTCCGCAGGCACGTCCTTTGAACACCTTGTAAACACGGTGCGGGGCACGCGCATCATGCAATACCGAATCCTGGCTGTTCCAGCGGCTGTAGATATCGATCCAGAAATCCACCCGGTCCTGCAGTTCACGCGGGCAGGGAAAAGTCGCACTGCACTGCATGGTGTGCTGCTTAACCTCAACAAAAGCGCGCACCGACGGTGATGCGAGAAGACCTGTGCCGAACGCACAGATCATCAGATACAGTATTCCCCGGTTCAGCCGATCAGGCATAATTTTTCTGGGTCTAGGGTAGTGGCAGGTTCGCAAAACCCCCAAAAGGGCCATACTCGAGCCTGCGGGAGATTTCCAGGGCCCTATGCTATCAATTTGCGCTACGATCGGGAATGCCCTGGGTGCGCGCAGGGCTTTTTCAGTCAAAAAATAGGCGCCTTTGCTACACTTGCGTCCATTGAGATCTGCCTGCCTTGGGTCTAAGGCCTTTATCAGCCCCCGCCATGACACACATATCAACCAACCATATCACTGCCAGCGTAGCAAACGCACTGCAGTACATTTCTTACTATCATCCACCGGATTTTATCGAGTCCATGTCTCGGGCTTACGAGCGTGAGGCTTCGGAATCTGCAAAGAATGCGATCGGGCAGATACTAATCAACTCGCGCATGGCTGCCGAAGGTCGCAGGCCGATGTGCCAGGATACCGGGATCGTCGTTGTATTCATCAAAATTGGCCAGTCGGTGGTTATTGATGGTGACATCTCTTTGCAGAACGCAATCGATGAAGGCGTACGCCAGGCCTACACCGACCCCGACAATCCGCTACGAGCTTCGGTGGTATCCCCGCCAATAGGTGAAAGACGAAATACCGGGGACAATACCCCCGCCGTGGTCCATATCGAGATGGTGACGGGCGACACACTTGAGATAACCGTTGCGGCCAAAGGGGGAGGCTCGGAGAACAAGGCGCGCCTGGGTATGCTTAACCCCAGCGATGATCTAACACAGTGGGTAACCGATACCCTGCCTGGTATGGGTGCCGGCTGGTGCCCGCCGGGTATCCTGGGCCTGGGCATTGGCGGTACCCCGGAAAAAGCACTGCTGCTCGCCAAGGAATCGCTGATGGCGCCCATCGATATCGACCAGATCATCGCCGATGGACCCAAGAACGCCATTGAGAAGTTACGCCTTAATATTTATGAGTCGGTCAACCGTCTGGGCATTGGGGCGCAGGGGCTCGGCGGACTAACCACGGTGCTGGACGTCAAGATTCTGGACTACCCAACGCATGCTGCCTCACTGCCGGTAGCGATGATTCCCAATTGCGCGGCAACCCGACATATCCACTTCACTCTGGATGGCAGTGGACCGGCAAAATTGCCCACGGTTGACCTGACAAACTGGCCAAAGATCGCCGCACAGACTGGCGGACGGCGAGTTAACCTGGATACGCTGACCCCAGAGGATTACCGATCCTGGCGTATCGGTGAAAACCTGCTGCTGAGCGGGCGCATCCTGACCGGACGTGACGCCGCTCACAAGCGGATCGCAGATTGTATTCAAACCGGTGAAGCGCTGCCTGAAGGCGTGGATCTTAATGGCCGGTTTATCTATTACGTTGGGCCAGTGGACCCGGTAGGTGATGAAGTCGTTGGCCCGGCCGGACCGACCACCTCCACCCGAATGGATAAGTTTACCGATACATTGCTGGAACACACCGGCCTTGCCGGGATGATCGGCAAGGCCGAGCGCGGACCGGCTGCGATAGAGGCAATTCGCCGCCATGGCAGTGTTTATCTAATCGCGATAGGCGGCGCCGCCTATCTGATTTCTCGCGCCATCCAGGCATCACGGGTCGTGGCTTTTGAAGATCTGGGAATGGAGGCCATCTATGAGTTCGAGATCAAAGATATGCCCGTAACGGTCGCAGTCGATAGTACCGGCGCCTCAGTACATCAGGAAGGGCCCCGTCTATGGCGCAAGAAAATTGAATCGTTTCCGGTGCGCCTCGCCTGATAGCAGATAAAAACACCATGCTCGCCCGACCTCGCCTTTTCACCTGCTGTGCCGCAATACTCCTAGCATTACTCTTACCCGGGACCCATGCCGAGGAAAACAGTCTAGGCACGTTTATGGGGGCGATGGACACGACACATCCCACATGGTTCAAGGAGAGTTTTCTAGATTTCGAAGAGGATATCGCCCAGGCCACGACCGAAGGTAAGCGCCTGGTACTGTATTTCTGGCAGGCAGGCTGCCCCTACTGCAATGCCCTGGTCGAGCACAACTTCACCCAGCGTGATATCACCCAGACGATGCGTGAGGATTTTGACCTGGTAGCGATCAATATGTGGGGTGATCGCGAAATCATCCAGGTGGGGGGGCGAGAATTTAGCGAGAAAACTCTCGCGGGCGCACTCAAGGTGCAATACACCCCAACATTGCTGTTCTTCGATGAGACGCGCAAGGTCATACTGCGCCTAAACGGCTATTATCCGCCGGACGATTTTCGTAAAGCACTGGCGTATGCAGGTAACCAAGGAGAAAAACACGGCACCTTCGCTGACTACCTGGAAAACCAGGCAGGCAATTCGGCCAACACCGCTCTGCACACTGAAGAATTTTTTGAAGCACCGCCTTATGACCTGTCGCTACAAAGTGGGCGGGCACTCGCCGTCTATTTCGAACAGGGTCAATGCCGTGAGTGCGACACACTGCATCAGCAACTGCTGTCACAACCGATTGTGCGCACCCAGGCCAAAAAGATGCGCGCGATCCAGCTTGACATGTGGTCCGATACCCTCCTGATCACACCGGATGGACGCAAGCTGAGTGCACGGGCATTCGCCCATGAATTAAATGTGCAATTCGCACCCACGGTGGTATTCTTTAACGCCAAGGGCATGGAGATAATGCGCCTTGATGGGGCCTTTCGCACTTTTCACACCCAAGGCATTATGCGCTACGTCAACGATCGCGCTTATGAGCATGAACCCAGCTTCCAACGCTACCTGGGAGCATACGTGGAACACTTGCAAGAGCAAGGTTTCGATATTGATATCTGGAGTTACGATCAATCGGTCAGCCGCAACGGACAGCCCGTGCTGATTGACTGACAATCCACACCGCCCAGGACCAACTGTATTTATGAGGCCCCCTGATTACATTCGTGAGGATTTCTCACGCGAGCCGTTGGATCCGACTTTGCTCGCAAGTGAGCCCATGGCACAGTTCGAGTCGTGGTTTTCACAAGTCTGCGCCATCGATCCAGAAGCGCCCAATGCCCTCAGTCTAGCCACTGCCTCTTCAGCAGGACGACCGAGTGTGCGTACGGTGTTGCTCAAACTCTACGATGAATCCGGCTTTATCTTTTTTACCAACTATGGCAGCCGCAAGGCCCGTGATCTCAGTGAGAATCCCTTCGGCTCAATGCTGTTTCCATGGACCGGCCAGGGGCGACAGGTCATTGCCAATGGCCCGGTCACTCGTATCTCAAGCACCGAGTCACTGAAATACTTCCTAAGCCGTAGCCGCGGCAGCCAGTTAGGCGCCTGGACATCGGCTCAAAGCAGCGTGATTTCAGCGCGATCCGTGCTCGAATCCAAGCTATATGAAATGAAAAACAAATTCTCCGACGGAGAAATACCACTTCCCAGTTTCTGGGGAGGCTACCGACTGGAGCCAGAAACCGTTGAATTCTGGCAGGGTCAGGCTGACCGCATGCACGATCGCTTCCTCTACAGTCGCGACACCAACGGACACTGGCAGGTAGAACGTCTTGCGCCTTAGCGTTTTTTGACTACACGAGCCAATACCGCTCGTTAGCGCTGGATGTCGCCATCTTAAGAGTCAGGCTACTCGATCGCACCCATATTTTCTGCCGGCAAGCGCACCGGAAATTGTGCACGAATAGCCTCATCAAGAGCTGTCGGGATATGTACCGGTCGAGGAGCGCTAAGAATCTGTGCCACTCGTTGGCGGGCATTTTCCAGCAGGTCTGGGCGGCCTTTCTCGTTCCACTCCTTGGGACTCAGGCGATCACTCACCTCGGGGTACACGTAATCGCGTTGCATTAACGCCCTAGTCTGACTGTGCCCCAGAAAATGGCTTGGCCCTCCGATACAGACCTCTCGAATCGCATCTATCGATAGTGACTCTTCGGTCACCTCAATGCCACGAATGGTACGGTTGATGGCACCCAGCATATCGTTGTCAATGACATAACTCTCAAGGCAACAACCCAACAGACTGGCGTGCATTCCCGCAGCCTCGTAGACCAGATTAGTACCGCTGTGTCCGGCTAACACGTTGGTATAGGCCTTCTCGTAACCGGACTGCGCATCTGGCAGTTTGGCATCAGCCATGCCTGCGGCAATGCCTGTGGGCAGATCATAATAGCGCCCCATCTGGCCGCAGGCCGCCATCAGCACTGCCTGCTCACCACTGCCGCCACTCATCGCCCCCGTGCGCAGATCAGAAACAAAAGGCCAGGTGCCAAAAATGCACGGATGGCCCGGTTGAAGCAGATTGACATAGACCAGCCCCCCCAGGACCTCAGCCACTTCCTGCACCACGGCACCCGCCAGTGATGCAGGGCTGGTAGCACCAGCCTGGCCGGCTGCCAGCAGCAGCACGGGCATACCGTGACGGACGCAAGCTTCTAGCACCCGGCAGGCGTCTTCGGCAAAACGCATTGGCGGAACAACAAAGCAGCACGAGCAACTGACAAAAGGTCGTTCACGCCATGCCTGCTCGCTGCCGGCGATCATTTCCAGCATTTGCATAGCCTGATCGACATGTGCAGGGTCCACAAAACTGGTACCCACATGTTTACTGGTACCGGCAACCGCCGCGTAACATGTATTGAAATCCATCTCGGCCGGGTCTTCGATATCGCGCAACACCATGGAGCGTTGAAAAAAATGAATATGCTCCATCTGGTCAACAATGCGCGCGGCATCGTATAGGTCCTGAGCTGTGGATTCGCGGTACTCGCGCTTGACCGTATCGACCACATGCACGGCCGCACCCGCAGTGCCGAAATAGGTACGACTGCCACTCAGATGCAGATCGAAACGGGAATCCTGCGCGTATAGCGTGATATTGCGTGCGCAGCGGGCCAAGGTATCTTCGATTAGCGAGCGGGGAAAAAGTAACCGGCCATCGTCCGTCAACGAGCCGCCGGCCTGAGTCACCAGTTCAACGCAAGAGGGCAAGGCATTGGCGAAGCCGATAGTCTCAAGGACCTCGAGCGCCGCTTCGTGGATACGGCTAACCTCATCCTGAGTTAATGGCTGATAGCGCCCGCCAGACAGTCCCGGGCGCACTGGTTTTTCGTCTTCGGGTATCGGTGCCGCACGCAACGCCTGTCGCGCTATCCTGCCACCCATCCGGTTGGACTTTCCTGTCATCTTTGCCCCCTGCTACTCGGCTCGATGCATCCTACTTTAATCAGAACTCTCAGCCTGACGGCCACGTTTGTCTGCACGCAGCAATGTGGTCGCCATTTCATCACCTCTGAGCATGACCCGTTGATACGTCGGCAATACTTCAAAACCAGAGTGGGCTCCGGGCTCCACAACACCCTCACTCAGGAGTAGGCCACTGTGGCCTGCATTCATAGCCAAGCGTATCGTCTCGGCATTGTAGTCGCCGTTTCCCCCGAAGGGAACGGAGAAAATTGAAGTTTTCTGTATCTCCGGCAAGTTGTTCAGAAAGCGCCAGTTCTCATCGATTTCGCGCCACTGGTCAGCTTCGTTTAGCGATGCCATTACGTAATGGTTAAGGCTGTGACTGCCATAGCTCAACAGCGGATGAGCTAGCAATCCCGCACTGGTAGGCGTATAGATTCTCTGAAGATCGGCTGGCAACTCGATTTCTGTCAGGAAATCATCTAAAGCACTCTCAACCACACGACTATTGTTCCGCGGATCTTTGGTATAGCGATAAAAAGGCTGATCAGGCTCGCGAAAGAATTTGTCGGAGTGACGATGCTCAAACTCGGCGACCCGACTGGTATTGATAATAAAACGTATCTTGTCCCGCCAGAAAATACCGCCGTCCATGAAGGCACGGTTAACAAAAATCGTGAGCGGTATCTGTAACGCTTCGAAAACACCCAGCGCTTCATCGGTAATACAGCGATACCCGTCATCCGCGGTAACAGCGGCCAACCCAGTGCGATCTAGTGCCATGCAATATTCGTCGAGCGGCAAGAATCGAAAATAACGAGAAAGCGTTTCTAACTGGCGGAACAGAAGTCCAGGCGTCACATTGTGCAGGCCTTTCGCAAGCGCGACTGGTGGTGAACTGAAAGTGCCGTGGTAAAGCAGCACTATACCCACACGCTTTGCCAGTTCCTCTAGTGTCTGCTGCTCAGTACTCATCAGTATCTGTCATCCTCCAAGCCAATCGAATTTAGCCCTACGCGAGCCCAGTAGCTAAAGGCTAAACTACCAGGACTATTTCAGGCAAAACAAAAATGTCAGTTTCAACTACTCAATTTCACCTGGGCGCGCAGGAGATTCTCAAAACTGTGCAATTCGGCCCCCTGGTCGATGCCCTTGAAGCTATGCACCGCGAGGCTCCAGCCGACGTTAGGGATATGCTGCTGGAACAAGCCGGCTCTAAGGAAACGAACTATTGCCTGATCAGGGCTGCCTGGCAACGCGGCGAGGCCTTGGGGGTCAAGATCGCGAGCGTCTTCCCCGAAAACCAGGCACTTGAGCTTCCGGCTATCCACGCGGCCTACATTCTTTTCGATGGAACTACTGGAGTGCCTTTGCAGTCTATTGACGGTACTGCACTGACTTATCTTAAGACCGCGGCCGACTCGGCGTTGGGCTCACGACTGTTGGCACGGCCTGACTGCCGGCGTCTGCTGATGGTCGGCGCGGGCGCCATGGCGCCTTATCTCATCGAGGCACATTGCACGGTGCACCCAGGTATCGACAACATCCAGATCTGGAACCGCTCACCCGCCCGGCGCGATGCGCTAATCGAGACACTGGGTGCTGACCGGCCAGTGGAAGCCACTGATAACCTCGCCGAGGCAGTGGCCTGGGCCGACATTGTCTGTTGCGCCACCATGACAACAGACCCATTGATTCGTGGCGAATGGCTGAGCCAAGGTGCCCATCTCGATCTGGTTGGCGCTTTTCGAAAAGACATGCGCGAAGCGGATGACGAAACACTACGCCAAGGGAGACTGTTCGTGGACTCACGCCAAACCACTATCGGCGAGATCGGCGAACTGCTTATCCCAATGAACGCCGGAGTCATAGCGAAAGAAGACGTGCTTGCCGACCTTTATCAGTTGTGCGCCGGCCATCCGGGGCGCGGTACTCCAACTGAAATCACGATATACAAAAATGGCGGAGGCGGCCATCTGGACCTGATGACCGCACGCCACATCCGGGAGCGCTGTACCTAACCCTCGGCCGGCAGGCATGAGAATGTTCTCAGTTGTCGCTAGCCCGAGCGTCATTGTCCGAATCAGTTATCGCCTGGAGCACTTCCTGGCGCGTGTCTAGCAACAAGTTATCATAGTTATTCTGTGCTGCCTTGCAGACATCCAGATTTCCGGTAAACCGATCAAATAAACCCTGCGCCACAATTGAAATCCCCGCCGTTGCCGCCGCCAGGCCCCATGTGGCGCCTGTCTTCAATAAACCTTCCGGGTCGGCCTCGATACGGGACTGGGTCAGCGTGCCGCCCACACGGTAGAAATTAGTCAGGCTTGCAGCCGACACGCCAAAGCCTTTGAGCGCCTTGGGTTGAATGGCCAGCACAATACTCTCATCATCAAAATGAATCCCACCGCGTACCAGATAGACTACCTCCGGTGTTTTTATCACGATGGTTTCGCGTGAGATCGCTGCGCCGTCGATTACGCGAAAGCCGATCAGGCCACACTCAATTTCATGGTATTCCGATTTCTTTTTTTGACTCACAACTCGAAAAATCTGCGAGAGGATCGACTGAGTCAGAAAATCCAACCCACTTGCGGGTATATAGGCATCACTACCCGACATAGATACTGAGCCGTTAGCCCCGGCAAGCATCTGCTTTAAGGATTTACCTTGCCCAGCCAGATCGATGTCGACATTGATCTGCCCGCGTATCGGCAGGTCTTTATCGCGCAACTCAGGGATCTGCTCGATCTCCATCTCTTCTATTTTGAAACCCACTTTGGTGGTGTAAACGTCTTCCCGGGCGTCCACCATCAAATCCATATCAAACCGGCCCCCGGATAACTGCCCGGAATCGGCGTTAACCGTCAGGACACCATCAAGAACCTGGATGTTCGCACTCAAGTTCCCCGCCTCAGCCTTTCGGCCAATCAACTGTTCAGCCTTGAAAGCAACGGCCAGATCAACATCTGTGATCCACTCCAAGGGCAACGGGGCATCACTGAAAACCGGCCCCTCGGGAGTTGATTTTTCTATAGTTTCAGGCGGCGGCGGGAAGAGTTCAATCAGACTCAAGCGCTTTGAATTAAGCTCGCCGCTAAGACGCAACTTGTCATCCTTGGCAACCTGCAGTTGGGGTAAGGCCGCAATATCCAGACCATTAATCGAAAGCGACCCGCCCAGATTATTATTGGCCACTGTCAATGAAAAATGATCTGAATGAAGCCCTTGGTCGTCCAGCGACAAACTACCGGAAAAGACCATGGGCCCAAGATCAGGAAACTCACCGGGCAAAAATGCATCAAGGTTGGCAAGCGATTTAGCCTCTATCCGGGTATCTACCTTCATGCCACTACGCAATGGCCATGCAAGAGCGCCGGCAACCGATGCGCTGACACCGGTGGCGTCAAGATTGAGATGACTCTTGAGCAGTTGAGTCGCGCCACCAGGGCGGTGCACGGTGCCGTACAAAGATAATGGGCCTGCGCCGGGTAATTCGCTATTGAGCAGGTGATTCAGTTTAATGACGTCATCGGTCTCAAGGCGCCCTTTCAAATTAAATTCCGCGCCCTTTTCCAACGCGCTCACCTGGCCGTGAATAAGAGCCTTGAGCGCATCGGTCTTGATATCCAGTGTGAGGAAATACGGCGCGTTGGGCTCAGGTGCTCCCACCAGACTGGCTTTTAGCTTTACTGAATCGGCGTATGACGGATTGATATGCAGTTGCTGGGCAAACCGCCCGATGTCGACCAACTCAACATCGATTGCCAAAGAAGATGCGCCGAGTTGGGTAAGATCTGGCACCTCGCCAGAAAAACGCCCATTTCTAATACCGTTTCCTGCGAGTGTGCCTCTTAGTTTCGTAAGGCTGGTGCGCTCGGCGGTATGCTGAATTCGGGCACTTCCCTTGGCGCCAATCGCTGAATAATCATCGAGAGGTAATTCGAGCAAGCGGCCCATTGCACCGATATCGCTAATCGAAACATCGACTGTCACATCCAGCCTCACCGGCCCGGCTAGCGACTCGACCGCGCCATCGAAACTGACACGGCCCAGATCATTAGCCAAAATACCCGCGAGTTCAGTCAATGCCAAAGCGTCAGGATCGCCAGTCAGTGCACCATTAACCTCGCCCTTGGCGCTAAGTGGCAGCTTAAGACCAAACGGTGCCGCCAGTGCCGCAATGTCATCCGCGGTGGCGCTAAACGGCAAGTTGAACTGCGCCTGCTTGCCCAAGGGGCCGATAGTGCCTGTCGCCTTAAGACTCACCGGATCAGCATTAATATTTAGATCAATCTCGGTGACATGAAGATTTCGCCTCTGGCCGGTCAGCGCGCCTTTCACCTCGCCCTTGGCGCTAAGTGGCAGCTTAAGACCAAACGGTGCCGCCAGTGCCGCAATGTCATCCGCGGTGGCGCTAAACGGCAAGTTGAACTGCGCCTGCTTGCCCAAGGGGCCGATAGTGCCTGTCGCCTTCAGACTCACCGGATCGGCATTGAGTTTGAGATCAATCTCGGTGACATGAAGATTTCGCCTCTGGCCGGTCAGCACGCCATTAACCTCGCCCTTGGCGCTAAGTGGCAGCTTAAGACCAAACGGCGCGGCCAACGCCGCAATGTCATCCGCACTGGCGCTAAACGGCAACTTGAACTGTGCCTGCTTACCCAAGGGGCCTATGCTGCCAGTCGCCTTAAGACTCACCGAATCGGCATTGAGTTTGAGATCAATCTCGGTGACATGAGTATCACCGGGCCGGCCGCTGACACGGGCGCTGGCCGATGCGCGCCCCACATACGGCAAGTCCAAGCCATACGCCTTAAGAAATGGGCCAAGGCTGTTGGTTGTGGCCTGGGTTGCGAACTCCACCCACGGACCCCCAGAGGCCCCCAGTTGTTCCACGCGCCCCGTTGCCTCGCCGCGCCCATACTCTCCTTCGGCTTTGACCACCACATCATCAATTCGAAAATTGCCTAAAGAGCCGCTTAGCGTTCCTTGTGCCTGTGCCGTCGCCGCAAACGGCACCTTTCCTTTGTACAGGCTCACCAGTTCGCCCAAATGCTCGGTCTCAAGGAGTACCTGAAAACGACTGGATGGTTCAGAGCCGCGGCGGCTGGGGCGTACCAGGCTGAGTGAACCCGATGTGGTCAACCGCAGTAGCGAAGATTCTGTCGTGATATCAACATTTTCCAGTCGCAGATTTCGATCGGGCCGACCGCGCAGGTAAGCTGTCACGGCGGCGCTGCCATCGAGCAGTCTCGCGTTTCTCGCTGACAATCCCGGTATTACAACCTGCATCGCAGCCGTAAGATCACGGGTTTTGAGATCCACTGCAAGATCAAAATTAGCGCCTTCCATTAAATCATTGACACTGCCATGAACCTTGCCGGCCATTGCCCCCAACGAAAGATCCAAAGTGGCTTCCAGATCATCATCCTTAAGGGTCAACGAGCCGGCTAAGGCCAGTGGCGCCCCGTTCAGACTGCCAATCAGCACAGCCTCGCTACCCTCATCCCTCGAGGGCAAGGTCAAAGTCAAACGTTCAAGATATAGATCCTGGTGCAACCGCGGATCACGCCCAGCAAATACCAGCCGTGCATCCTTGATCAGTACGTTACGCGCGACCAGTCGCCCTAAGACGGGCGGCAACTTGGCCGATGGCTGCTCTCGATCAAAGTGCCAGTTAGCCAGACCATCAGCACTGACCGCCAGTTGGAGCGTCGGGCCATCCAACTGCAGCCGGTTGATCACGGCTATACCAGAGAACAGCGACCAAAGATCAAATTCGATAACTCCATTTCTAAGTTCCAATAGATCGACATCAAAAGTATCTGCAGGGCTCGCAAGGCGCAATCCGGACACTTCAAGGCGGGTTACTGGCCACAGTTGGAAATCCAGTGAATCGCTGATCGTCACCTCACGATTAATGGCAACACTCAACCAGCCCGCCAGAGCATCACGATGGTCGTTCCAGTTCAGGTACTGCAGTGCCAGGGCCAGTACCGTGACCGTAGCCACCAGTACGGTCACAACCGATAGAATAAGCCGCTTGACCAGTTTCACCATTGGGGATGCAAGCAGATGCCGCAATTCATGGGACCGAAATCTCGCGACCGAAGTTCATGACAGTTAAGATACCCCAAAATGAGCTGGACGGCAGACCAAACCAAAGCCAAAGCGGGCCGGGCGGTATCCAGCACAGGCAATCATCGACCCACTGATATGAAAACATCGATCAACGACAACAAGCTCAGCAAGCGATTGCGTCGCAAGACGGGGCAGGCGATCCAAGATTTTCAGATGATCGGCGAGGGTGAACGAGTGATGGTCTGCATCTCCGGAGGCAAGGACTCCTTTACCCTGCTCGATATCCTCAAGCGATTGCGCCAGCGGGCTCCAATCTCCTTTACTCTCCGGGCGGTTCATCTGGATCAGAACCAGCCCGGGTTCCCGGTTGAAACACTACGGGAATATCTTGAAACCACCGGGGTGCCCTTTGATGTCATCGATGAAGATACCTACAGTATAGTAAAACGTGTTATTCCTGAAGGCAAAACCATGTGTGGACTATGCTCTCGGCTGCGCCGGGGCATTCTCTACCGCTATGCTCGTGAAAACGGCATGACCCGGATCGCCCTGGGGCATCACCGCGATGACATGATCGAAACCCTGTTTTTGAATATGTTTTATGGTGGCCAACTAAAATCAATGCCTCCCAAACTGCTAAGCGACGACGGCACCAATGTGGTAATCCGTCCGCTGGCCTATTGTACCGAGGCCGATATCACCGATTACTCTCGTCTACGCGAATTCCCGTTGATCCCCTGTAATTTGTGCGGCTCACAGGATCACCTTCAGCGCCAGGCCATCAAGCAGATGCTGGCCGGCTGGGAGAAATCCCGCCCAGGACGCATGGCCAGCATTTTTCGCAGCCTGACCCGCGTCGCGCCGAGTCAACTGGCTGATCGGAATCTTTTCGACTTCACCGCATTAGACTCACACCAGGAATTCAGCCAATGGCTTCCAGAAGGTGTCAACCAGCACCCGGCCGGCTTGGATTCTATCGATCCCCTGGAGCGTACTATTTGAACGCTGACACCTTCAACCCGGACCTGTTGGAATACCTGCGCCGATCCCCTACGCCATTTCATGCTGTTGCCAGCATGGCCCAACAACTGCAGGCACAGGGCTTCACGGCGCTCGACGAAGGCGCAAGCTGGTCTGTGTCTCACAAAGATGCGGGGTTCATTACTCGAAACGATTCCTCGCTGTGCGCCTTTCGAATCGGTAGTTCCCCAATCAGTGAAACGGGGCTTCGCATTATCGGAGCCCATACCGATAGCCCCTGTCTGAAGATCAAACCGCGACCTGAATTCTGTCGTCAAGGCATTTTACAACTCGGAGTTGAAGTCTACGGTGGCGCACTGCTCGCGCCCTGGTTCGATCGTGACCTGTCGCTGGCGGGTCGGGTCACTTGCAAGACCCGCGAAGGAAAATCCATCTCGGTGCTGATCGACTTTGAAAAACCCATCGCGACTATCCCCAGCCTGGCGATACATCTTAACCGTGATATTCACAAGAATCGCTCTATCAACCCGCAAAAAGAGCTGGTACCGCTGCTATGTGATCTCGCGGGTGAAACAGAGCCCGATTTTCGCCAGATGCTGGCCGACCAAGCACGCCAACAGCACCCCGATGCAAAGATTGAGGCCGTCATCGACTTCGAGATCAGTTGTTATGACACACAGCCGGGGCAACAAGTAGGCTTAAATGGCGATTATCTGGCCAGCGCACGCCTGGACAATCTGCTCAGCTGTTATGTCGGCCTGCGCAGTCTTCTCGATGCTGACTGCGACACAACAGTGCTCCTCATCTGCAACGATCACGAGGAAGTCGGCAGCGTTTCCGCAGCAGGCGCCCAGGGCCCCTTACTTCGCTCAACCCTGGAAAGGCTTTGTGGAGCAGGGGAATCACTGACCCGTGCGCTATCGCACTCACTACTGGTCTCGACCGATAATGCCCATGCGGTTCATCCAAACTATGACGATAAGCATGACCCGCAACACCGACCGCGGCTGAACGGCGGCCCGGTGATCAAGTTCAACGCTAACCAACGCTACGCTACCAACAGTGTCACCGCTGCTATCTTCCGTGACCTCTGTGCCAAGGCAAAAGTTCCGGTGCAGACCATCGCCATGCGCAGCGACATGGCCTGCGGCAGCACTATCGGCCCAATCACAGCAAGCACAGTCGGTATCAACACAATAGATGTGGGCGCACCGCAACTGGGTATGCATTCACCGCGCGAGACCACAGGCTGGCATGACCCTGCCTGGCTTTATCTCGCCCTCAAAGCCTTCTTCGAGGCGCCAACCCTGCCCGGCCAGTGACCACATCCGAGCTGTCGGCAGATTACCCGCCCCTGCGTGGCCTGCTTTTCGACTTTGACGGCACATTGGTTGACAGCGAGCTTGAACTACACCTGCCGGCATTCAACCAGGCTTTTTCCGATACCGCCCTGCCCTGGCGCTGGGGTATCCCGCTGTACACCCGGTTGTTGGAGGTGCCCGGCGGGCGCGAGCGCATCCGTGCCTACGCCGACCAGCACTGCCCGCAAATGAGCGTCGCGCAACGCGACACACTTGCCGGCCAGGTGCACGCCGCCAAGAACATCCGGGTGCAACAGCGTCTTACGGAGCGCCCGTTGAGACTGCGGCCCGGCATCGCCGGCTTGCTTGGTGAAGCGGGCCGGGCCGGGCTACGGCTAGGCATCGCCAGTACCGCGAGTTTCTCCACCATTGAATCCGCCATGAATGGCGCGCTGGGGCGCAGCGTCTGGGAGGTATTTGACGCCATCATTGGCAGCGACCAAGTTGCGCGCGGAAAACCTCAGCCCGATGTATACCTGCGTGCACTCACGGAACTCGGACTCAGTACCGTCGAAACCATCGCGATTGAGGACTCACAGGTGGGCCTGGCGGCCGCCCGCGCCGCCGGCCTGGTCACCGTAGTTACCCACAACGCACTGACCTGCGACCAGAACTTCGAGGGCGCAGCGCTGGTACTCGAGAGCCTTGGCCCACCGGGCAACGCCGCCCCACCGAGTACGCCGGCGCAGCCGCAGGAAAGCAGTACCCTCGACCTTGAGCACCTGGCCGCGCTACTGCGGCAGGGGGTCTCGCCAGCACCGGCCAGCGGTTTCCCGACCACATAAACAAACAGGCCCTTCGTCCCGGGTGTGTCGTCTTCACGGCCGACTCACCCACCACGCCCCCTGACTAACTGTACTGATCGTCGAACACGTCGGGGGCACTGCAACCCGCCGCGGCCCGCGCCAGGGATACGGACATCGACGACCCCAACACGCCGACCGTGGTGAATTTGCGGCTGATCGACACACTCCTAACTTGCCCGCGCCGTCACTAAAATGCAGAAGTAATTTTTCCGGGCAAAAAAAACCGGGCCTCTGCCCGGTTTTCCCTGTTAGCGTGCCGAGCCGCCAGCGGGCGTTAGTTCAGGCTTTCCAGCCACTGGGCGATGGCCTCCATCTCCTCATCGGAGACCATTTGCATCACCGCTTTCATTGCCACCGACATCCCATTGGCGCGGGCCCCACTCTTGATGTCCTTCATCTGCTGCAGCGCGTAGGCCGCGTTCTGGCCAGCCAGCTTGGGATAGGTGGGCATGACTGGGGTCTTGGCGTCCATACCATGACAGCCAAGGCAGGCTTTAGCCTGGTACACCGCCGCACCGTCCACGGCGTGGGCGCTGGTGCTGGTGCTGGTCAGCAAAATGCCGGCTAGGGCTGCCGCGGCAATGGTGAGCGTAACTTTTTTGGATTTCATAATCTGGTGTCTCCTTAGTTAGCGGTTCTGAAACCGTGTCGGGTTAAGAGCTGGAAAAATCTGAATTCGAGTCTACGTCGTGATAAAGGTGAGTATACGAAAATCTCAGGAAGCATAAAACAAGTGGTTGCCGATCTCGTCAACCAGCCGCAGGCTGCTGGCCCAGTACGGTCGGGCCTCGCGGGCATGAAAATGCGTTGCGCGCTTCAATGGCAATTGCCAGGGTGCAGCATATGCCCGCTCCGCTACCGCCGGTACCGAAGCCCAGGCTAGTGGGTTTCGACGGGTGTGGTGCACCCGCTGGCGGGCCCAACTGAACTGATGAGGCTGCCAAACCACACCGCAGACTGTGTCAGGATAGGACGCACTGTGCATCTGATTAAGGGTAACAGCAGCCACCGCAACCTGGCCATCATGTGACTCACCGCGCGCTTCATGATAAATATTTAGCGCCAGACAGCCGACTTCCAATGAAACATAAGCGTGACTTTGTTGTTGTGTGACAAGACTTGCAGTCCCCACCACTAACGCAAGCACTGCCGCATGGCGCAACATCAGTAAGGGTGATACCAGTTGTCCAGTTGGGTGAATAAACATAGCGCGTTTCGTTAAGCGGGAAAAACCCCAAATCAGTTGTAGCTCCCCGGTGGATACGGGGCCAAAGGCTGACAACTTTGCCGATCGAGTTGCGCCTCTTATTGCAACTTACTTGGATCTAGAAGTCAGTCAGCACAGGTGAGTGACAATAATATTAGTATTTTATTATTTTCTCAACCTATTTTTATAACTCCCGAATGGCAGCGAAGCGGATCTCAGGCCAACGATCCTGGGCCAGGCGCAGGTTTGCGCCATTTGGCGCGAGATAGGTCAAGGCTCCAGAGGCATCCAGTGCCAGATTCTGTGGCGATTTTCGTCTAATTTCGTCTATTTCCCTATAGTCGGCGCTATCTATCCACCTGGCAGTAACCACCGGAACAGCTTCGAAAATGCAATCAACGCCGTACTCGTGCTTCAGCCGATGAGCCACCACATCAAACTGCAGTATGCCTACCGCACCGAGAATCAGATCATTGCTTTGTAATGGACGAAATACCTGGGTTGCCCCTTCCTCACTCAACTGGTCGAGGCCCTTGTTGAGTGCCTTGCTCCGCAGGGGGTCTGCCAGACGGACCCGACGAAATAGCTCTGGCGCAAAACTAGGTATTCCGGAGAACTTAAGCTCCTCTCCCTCGGTGAAGGCGTCACCAATTTGTATCGTGCCGTGATTGTGCAGGCCAATGATGTCCCCGGCGACGGCGGTGGCAGTTAACTCACGGCGCGAGGCCATAAAGGTAATAGCGTTATGCAGCTGAAGATCACGCTGCACACGGACGTGGCGCACACGCAATCCTTTCTGGTAAGTGCCCGACGTAATACGCACGAAAGCGACGCGGTCATGATGGGCCGGATCCATGTTTGCCTGAATCTTGAAAACAAATCCTGTAAACCCCGGTTCGATACTTTCCACTACACGCGACTCGGTAATGCGCGGCAATGGCGCTGGGGCATGATCAACAAAGGCATCAATAAGTTCGTCGGTGCCCTCGTGGTTCAGTGCCGAACCAAAAAACACGGGTGTTAATTTGCCAGCAAGGTACCCGGCTCTATCAAAAGCATGGGATGCGCCTTGGAGTAGTTCGATCTCCTCACGAAGCCGTTCCGCATCAGAGCCGGCAATCGCATCCAGTTCCGGGTTATCCAGGCCCTGGATGATTCTTGCTGGCGAACCACCGGCGCCGGACCGGTCAAACAGTGATGTGGAATCTTCATGAAGCCGGTAGACGCCACGAAAATGGCGGCCCGAACCCAGCGGCCAGGTCACAGGCGCGCAGTTGATACGCAGCACAGATTCCACCTCGTCCAGCAATTCCACAGGATCGCGAGTCTCGCGATCCATCTTATTAATAAACGTCATGATCGGGGTATCGCGCAATCGGCAGACATCCATCAACTTGATCGTGCGTTCCTCGACACCCTTGGCCGCATCGATCACCATCAGCGCCGAATCAACAGCGGTCAGGGTCCGATAGGTGTCTTCGGAGAAATCCGCGTGGCCAGGCGTATCCAGCAGATTGACGATAAAGTTGCGATATTCAAATTGCATCACCGAGGACGTTACCGAAATGCCGCGTTCCTTCTCGAGCTTCATCCAGTCCGACGTCGCGTAGCGACCACTCTTGCGAGCGCGAACAGTCCCGGCTTCCTGAATGGCGCCACCGTAATGCAGGAATTTTTCCGTCAGCGTGGTCTTGCCCGCATCGGGATGTGAGATGATGGCGAACGTGCGTCGCCGGTGCACCTCGGCGAGGTGATCTGACATGGAATTCTTATTGGCGCAGGCGGAACGGGCGCCGATTATAGCCGGCTATGACAAATCCTTCCTCGCAGCGGCTACCGCTTCCAGACCTTCAGGGCGCAGGACCTATCCCGTTAAGCCGAAATCTCATCGCTCATCCCTTATTTCACGCTCATCTTCCTGAGCTCTGGCGGGCCGAAAAGATCGAGCAAAAGGCAACGGTATCTGCGGATTATATTTAGCGAAATCAATGATCCGGTGCCGGCGAACCAAGGTGATGCGATAACGGGTTTTCCATCTGCGCCGGTTCATAGTTGAAAACGTCCAAAGACAGGGCACATTACCCAGTTCAGCGATAAGTCATCAAGTCCCAGTGTAACCCTGTCCTTGGCCTGACACTACCACTGTCGCTGGCCTTGCTGCTCTTCGCCATCGCCACAAGCATGGGGCATAATTCCAACAACCTTGCATCCAGCTGGTAAAGCCAATGAACACGCCCCCTGCTGACTACCTGACGACTCGTGAATTGGCAGAAATGCTTCGAATCAAGGAGCGAAAAGTATATGACCTGGTCGCCAGCAACCGCGTACCCTGTACCCGGGCAACAGGCAAATTATTGTTTTCCCGATCAACTATCGAAGCCTGGCTGGGATCAAATGAGACAGGTCCGAAACGAGTTGAAAACCCAGTCTCTCGACCAGACGTCGTTTTGGGCAGTCATGACCCTTTGCTGGAGTGGGCACTGAAAGAATCTGGTTGCGCAATGGCCAGTCACTTTGGTGGCAGCCTCGACGGCCTGGAACGTTTCGCTGATGCTAAAGGCACTGCCAGCGCCCTGCACCTGTTTGAGCCCAAAGGGAATACCTGGAACCTCGACACGATCACCGCCCGCTTTTCTGGCCAGGCAGTGGTACTGATTGAATTTTGCTGGCGTGAACGCGGTCTGATCCTGCAACCTGGCCAAGAAAAAAACATTGCCTGCATCGCCGATCTGGTCGATCGCCGGGTCGTTGCCCGCCCGCCCGAGGCTGGTAGTCAGATTCTACTTAATCAGATGTTGGATAAAGCTGAAATTGACGTCAAGCAATTACAGTTCACAACAACGGTTCATAGCGAGACCGACGCTGCATCGGCAGTTCTGGAGGGTCTCGCTGATGCAGCATTAGGCTTGCGCGCGCTGGCTGAACGCTATCGCCTGGCCTTTGTCCCGGTCATACGGGAGCGCTTTGACCTGCTGATTGACCGACGCGCCTGTTTCGAGCCCCCATTGCAAAAACTGATCCAGTTCTGTGGCTCACCGGCATTTTCCGATCAAGCAGCCTGCCTGCCTGGCTACGAGGTGCAAGGTTTCGGCACGGTACACTTCAACGGCTGAACTCCCACCTCCTACCGATAGTAGCCCCACCGGGGTTTTATCGGGCGTTAGGGAAAAACAATTGCTTACCATCCCGGCGATAGGCGGCGATTGCCTGCTGCCCTTGGCCACCAATCATCCAATCGACAAACACTTGACCGGTCTTCGCCTTTACATGTGGATGCTTTAACGGATTAACCAAAATAATGCCGTACTGATTTAATAGCAACGGGTCACCTTCAAACAGAATTTTAAATTCATGCTTGTTCGCAAAGCTAAGCCAGGTGGCACGATCAGTTATCGAATAAGCATCCATACCTACAGCCACGTTCAGGGTTGCGCCCATTCCGGAACCCGTCTCACGGTACCAAGTGCCACTGGCGGCGAAGGGTTCAATGGAGGCGAGGCGCCACAGTGACAGTTCTTTTTTATGAGTGCCCGAGTCATCACCGCGTGAGGCGAAAAGCGCCTCACTCGATGCTATTCTTGCCAAGGCGTCAGTGGCGCTACTGGCCCCTGACAGGCCAGCCGGATCAGTTGGAGGGCCAACAAATACAAAATCGTTGTACATCAGATCGAAACGCTCCACGCCATAGCCATCCGTTACGAACTTTTCCTCCGCCGACTTGGCATGCACTAACAGGACATCAGCGTCGCCATTAACCGCATTACGGATCGCCTGGCCCGTCCCTACAGCCACCACATTGACTCGAACCCCGCTATCCGCCTCGAACCGGGGAAGCAAATGATCGTACAGGCCAGAATTGGCGGTTGATGTCGTCGATTGGACAATAATGCTCGCTTGCTCTGCCATGGCGCTGACTGGCCATGCCAGAGCAAACCACAGGTACAAGCAGGGGTGCCTCAATACTGTTCTCATCGGTATCCTCTGACTAATCCAATAACGCTGATCACAAAACCAGTTAATGCCGGCACCGCTATCAACGAAAGACCGGCCGGCGTTGCTTCGCTGCATCGACCGGGCGGACCAGGGCAATCACTAAGTTAACCCCGAGCGCCAGCAACATCAGAACAACACCCAGAGCCAGGGCCAGCTCAAGATTGCCCTTGGAGGTCTCAAGCGCAATCGCTGTGGTCATTACCCGGGTTAGATGGTCAATATTCCCGCCCACCACCATGACGGCACCGACCTCAGCAATCGCGCGACCGAACCCAGCAAGACTGACTGTCGCCAGATTAAAACGCCCATCCCATAATAATGTGCGTAGCCGTCCCGGAGCGCTGATTGCGAGCGAGCTAAGATACTCGGCGTATTCACTATCCAACTGCTCGATGATTTCACGGGTCAAAGCGGTCACAAGGGGCGTGACTAAAACAGCCTGGGCGATGATCATCGCCCAAGGGGTATACAGAAGGTTAAACACGCCCAAAGGCCCTGAGCGGGACAATGCAAGATATACCAGCAGTCCGACAACCACCGGGGGTAACCCCATCAGGGCATTGCTAAACACGATTAGACCGCCCCGGCCCCGAAAGTGGCTCATTGCGATCGCCGCCCCTAAGGGCAGGCCAAGAACCAGCGAGATCACCACGGCCGTCAAACTGACCGCCAACGATAGCATCACGATCTCGACCAGATCAGGATCAAAGCTCCCAATCATGACAAATGCTAGCTGAAGAGAACTGTATATTTCCTGCATATCAATGTTTTTTTTACGCTCAACAGATAGATAATGGAATATAACAGTAATTAAAGCAACTAAATGGCATATCCAAAGAGCTGGTTATTTTCACCCCGCCCCGACGACGATCAGATCGAAGGCTCAGGAAATGCGCTACCCGGCGGCCGCGTGGTTTTCTGGGTTGTGCGGTTTACAGGTCAAGGGGTCGGATTGGCGCCACAATAGTTGTGGGGTCGGTCCGCCAGTCCACATTGGGATCATCGACGTATATCTCGATCTCGTTACCATCGGGATCAAGCAGATAGAGACTCTGGGTTATCCCATGGTCGGACGCGCCCTTGATGGTTACGCCGGCATCAACCAGTTCGTCGCGCGCATCACGCAGGGCCTGGATATCTTGACCGATACAAAAGCCAGCATGGTAAAAGCCCCGGCGTGGGCCCGGTGTCGGGCCAGGGAGGCTGCCAACCTCAATCAGCAACAGCTCGTGATGGGTGCGCCCGCTGGTCAAAGCCGCTGCACAAAAAGTAGAGTCCGTGGCGCGAATCTCGCTCATCCCGAGCAAGTCACGGTAAAAAACCAGTGAACGTTCAAGGCTTTCGACATAAAAAACCACATGTCCAAGATGAGCAACTCTCATGACCCGGTATCATCCAAAAGCTAAACCTCTATCAAACTTGCTGTAAGGTCATGCGTATCGCATGCGGTAATCTCAACTTTAACGAAATCACCCGGCTGTATCCCCGTTACGCCAGGCAGGTGGATTACGCCATCCACCTCTGGAGACTCGCTCGCGCTTCGAGCAACTGCACCCGCTTCGGTAACCTCATCGATCAACACCTCGCATTCACGACCCACTCGCTGGCGTAGCCGGGTATGGGAAATCTCAGCTTGCACCGCCATTAACTCATCGAACCGGGCCTGGGCCAACCCTGAATCCACCGGCTCCGGCAAATCATTAGCCCGGGCGCCAGTAACGGGTGAATAAATAAAACATCCGACCCGGTCGAGTTGGGCCTGGCGTAAAAAGTTCAAAAGCTCCTGAAAATCGGTATCCGTTTCCCCGGGAAAGCCGACGATAAACGTGCTGCGGATTGCCAGCGACGGACAACGTTCGCGCCAGGCATGAACCCGCGCAAGATTGTCTTCTCCACTGGCCGGGCGTTTCATTAAGCGCAAAATCCTCGGGCTGGCATGCTGAAACGGTACATCAAGGTAAGGCAGGATAATGCCCGATGCCATCAACTCCACCAGTTCGTCCACGTGAGGATAGGGATAAACATAATGCAGGCGAACCCAAACCCCTAGCTCACCCAGAGCCTGGGCGAGATCGGTGATGTGCGGACGCAAGGCCCGCCCGGTCGCCAGATCTGCGCGCCCACGTTGATCCACACCGTATGCGCTGGTGTCCTGTGAGACGACCAGCAGTTCGCGCACGCCGGCGTCAACCAGGCTTTTGGCTTCGCCCAGCACGTCGCTGGGTGCTCGACTGACCAGTCGGCCACGCATTGTTGGAATGATGCAGAAAGTACACTTGTGATTGCAGCCCTCGGCGATCTTCAGGTAAGCATAATGACGCGGAGTCAGCTTAACCCCGCCGGGCGGCAACAGATGATAAAAAGGCTCGTGCACCGGCGGAGCCTCAGCATGGACAGCAGCCATGACTGCATCACAATCCTGTGGCCCGGTGATCGCCAGCAGATTTGGAAATTTCTTTTTCAGTAGGCCGGCTTTTACCCCAAGGCAGCCAGTCACAATGACTCGGCCGTTCGCGCCCAACGCTTGGGAAATCACATCCAGTGATTCATCAACAGCCGACTCAATAAAACCACAGGTGTTCACTACAACGAGATCGGCATGCTCATAGTTAGCTGAAAAGCCATAGCCCTCAGCCTTCAACTGGGTCAGGATGCGCTCAGAATCTACCGTTGCCTTGGCGCAGCCCAGGCTTACAAAACCCACGGTTGGCGCATTCATCTGCCAGTGATCCTATCTACTTAAGCCAACAAAAATTGAGCAAAACCCGCTAAGACAAAAACCAGTCAGGCGGCCCGGCTGGCACGCTTTCTTTCGTGCTCTCGCAGCCATTTCTTGCGGATGCGGATGGACTTGGGCGTGACCTCGACCAACTCATCTTCATTAATGAACTCCAGAGCATATTCCAAAGTGGTGGCAACCGGCGTGGTCAGCAGAATGTTCTCGTCAGTGCCAGCAGCGCGGATATTGGTTAACTGCTTGGCTTTCAGGGGGTTTACGACCAGGTCGTTGTCGCGGGAGTGAATGCCGATCACCATACCCTCGTATACCTCGGTCCCGTGGCCAATAAACAGTCGCCCTCTTTCCTGAAGGTTGAACAACGCATAGGCAAGCGCCTTGCCCTTAGACATCGATACCAGTACACCGTTGTTGCGTTCACCGAGGTTGCCCTGAATTCTGGGCGCGTAGTGATCAAAGGCGTGATACATCAGGCCCGTGCCTGAACTGACCGTCAAAAATTCCGAGCGAAAGCCAATCAGCCCGCGGCTTGGCACAAAGTAGTCGATCCGCACTCGGCCACGCCCGTCGGGAACAATATCACGCAGTTCGGCGCGGCGTTCTCCAAGGCGCTCCATGACGCGGCCCTGGTAATCCTCCTCGACATCCACCGCGAGGGTTTCAAAAGGTTCGTGCACTTCGCCCTCCTCCTCGCGCATGATCACCTCAGGGCGCGAGATGGCAAGCTCGTATCCCTCGCGACGCATGTTTTCTATCAGAATCGACAAGTGCAATTCACCCCGGCCAGACACCCGGAACTTGTCAGGGTCCTCCATGGGCTCTACCTGCAAAGCGACGTTGTGAATCAACTCCCGCTCAAGACGGTCCTTGAGATTTCGACTGGTGACAAACTTGCCCTCGCGGCCAGAGAAAGGCGAATCATTCACCTGAAATGTCATGCTGAGCGTTGGCCGGTCCACGCTCAACGCAGGCAGCGGTTCAACCATATTCGGGTCACACAGCGTGTCTGAGATACTCAGTGGATCAAGGCCGGTGACGGCAATGATATCGCCCGCCAGTGCGTTTTCAGACTCCACTCTCTCAAGCCCTTGAAAACTCAGAATCTGTAATACCCGCCCCTTACGAATATCCCCATCGGGTGTGGAGACAGATACAGCGCCGTTACGAAAGATCTGACCACGCTGGATGCGTCCGATACCGATCACTCCTACGTAGGGGGAATAATCCAGAGCACTTATCTGCATCTGGAAGGGACCGTCGGAGCTCACCGGAGGGACTGGGGCATGCGTCACAATGGCCTCGAACAAGACCTGCATATCATCGGCCGTGCCCGGATCAGGCTCTTTTGCTGCCCAACCCTGTAGTGCCGAGGCATAAATTACCGGAAAGTCGAGTTGCTCATCCGATGCGCCCAGCCTATCGAACAGCTCAAATGTCTGATCTACCGCCCAGTCAGGACGGCTGCCTGGGCGATCAACCTTATTGATCACAACAATCGGGCGAAGCCCATGACTCAGGGCTTTCTGGGTAACAAAGCGTGTCTGCGGCATGGGGCCCTCTACTGCATCGACCAACAGCAATACCGAATCGACCATTGATAATACGCGCTCGACCTCGCCACCAAAATCGGCATGGCCGGGAGTATCCACAATATTGATACGCCAACTCTGCCAGGTGATGGCCGTATTTTTCGCCAGGATAGTGATACCCCGCTCGCGTTCGAGCTCGTTTGAATCCATCACCCGATCAGTCATCTCACCGTGCGAGACCAAAGTGCCCGACTGGCGAAGCAGTTGATCTACCAGCGTGGTCTTGCCATGGTCAACATGGGCAATGATGGCAATATTACGCAAGGTATCAATCGAAGGGTGCATCTGGAGTTTCCTGAAGAAATACGCACCAATCGGTGCGGTGGCGCATTATAGAGGGGCGACCGCCCCATGTCGCTATCCGCCGGGTTGACCGGCGGGTGATTCATGCAATCACAGCGATAACGGATAGCCAAAGGAGCTCCATGCCCCAAACCAGGATTCTGGGATAAACAGTCGGCGATCGCTGACGGTAGCGCCTTTCTTTCTTGGATAGACCCTGTACTATCGCCCGTTTGCGCAAGGAGTCTTTTGTCATGATTGTACGACTGAGTAATCTTGACCCATCATTGCAAGTGCAAAAACAAACGGTTCTTCCTTTTTGACACATAAGTTGACCCAACCAATGCCGATCTTCGCCTACCGACAACTCTTTCGCACCAATAGCCGCCTGGTGGTTTTCAGCTTTTTAATGGCGTTGTACTCAAGTTTTGGCCAGACCTACTTTATTGGTGTATTCGGCCCACAGATCCAAAGTGAGTTCGGTCTCAGTCATACCGCGTGGGGCAGCATCTACATGGCCGGGACACTGGCGAGTGCCCTGGTAATGCCATTTACCGGCGGGTTGATCGACCGCTTTCGCCTGTCTCGCTACGCGCTGACCGTCTGCGTACTGCTGGTGGGTGCCTGTGCCTATATGGCTTTGGTGCCAGGCCCCGTCGCGCTGGTACTGGGTATCTTTTTGCTGCGCCATTCGGGACAGGGGCTGGCCTCGCACGTTTCCATCACCAGTATGGCTCGTTATTTTGATCGGGACCGAGGCCGGGCGATTGCAGTTGCCTCGCTGGGCTACACCGTAGGTGAAGCTGCGCTGCCATTCCTTGCCGTCCTGACAATCGCCGCGTTCGGCTGGCGCTGGACCTACGCCGGGGCTGCGATACTCGCCGGTATAACGCTGATACCGGCAACCCTGTGGCTCTTGGGCGGCCACGACCGCTTCCATCAGAGGCACCTGGACAAACTATCTGCCAAGACAGATTCCCGGGAAAAATCGACTGTCTCGTGGACCCGCGCTGAAGTTCTGCGTGACCCACGGTTCTATCTCATGAGCCCGGGAATTCTGTCGTCTTCTCTGATCGGGACGGCGCTTTTCTTTCACCACCTCAATATTGCCCATGTCAAAGGGTGGTCTGGCGAATGGATTACGGGCGCTTACACGATCTTTGCTGCAGCCGGAATCGTAACCATGCTGCTGGCGGGCCCATTGATTGACCGCTTGCGTGCCGTCAATGTGGTGCAAGTCATGCTGATACCGCTGGCGGCAGGATGCTTTATTCTGGCTTCAGTGAGTCACCCCCTGGGCGTCATCCCCTATATGATGATGCTGGGCATCCATACCGGCCTTGCACACACCTCAGTATCTGCGCTGTGGGCCGAACTCTATGGCGTTAAACACTTGGGGGCGATCAAAAGTCTGTACATGGCGCTCATGGTACTGGCCTCGGCACTTGGACCGGTCAGCATGGGCATGCTGATGGATGCCGGCATATCGATATACTGGATCTGTATGAGTTTCGGCGGCTACGCGATCTTAGGAAATCTACTGATGATGGGCGCTCTTCGCACGCGGCCAACGATAAGCCGCGTCGATAAAAGTCGCCAGACGCTGCCATGAACGACCACGTCACTAACGATTACCAGAATCTGGGTCCCGCTGAAATCCTTGAGGCGGTAGACAGTCAGGGCTATTACAGCGATGGGCGGTTGTTAGTCATGAACAGTTACGAGAACCGGGTCTACCGGGTTGGCCTGGATGACGACAAAACTATCGTCGTTAAATTTTACCGGCCCGGCCGCTGGAGCGATGCGGCGATTTACGAGGAGCATCATTTTGCTCTTGAACTGGCCGAGCGGGAGATCGCGCTGATCCCACCGCTGGCCAATTCCAAAGGTGAGACCCTGTTCAGACACAAGAGTTATCGTTTTGCACTGTTTGAGTGCTATGGCGGTCGGCCTCCGAATTTTGAGAGCCCCGATCAGTTACGCCAACTGGGTCGTTTTATCGGCCGCTTGCATGCGGTTGGCAGCGAGGCTGCCTATCAGCATCGACCTACACTGGACGCAACAACCTTTGGCTCAAGCTGTGTCGAGTTTCTTCTTAAGAACAAGTTTATTCCAGATGAGCTGATAGCAGCATACGAATCTTTGAGCCAAGATCTACTGCAACGGATACAGTGGTGTTACGAACGCTGCCCTGAGATCAAGCTCATCCGGACCCATGGCGACTGCCACAGCGGCAATATTCTCTGGACTGATGATGGTCCGCACCTGGTGGACCTCGATGATTCACGCATGGCGCCAGCGGTACAGGACCTTTGGATGTTTCTGTCCGGCGAGCGAGAAGACAGAGAGATAAGTCTTGGCATTCTGCTGGAGGGTTATACCGCCTTTGCAGATTTTGATCCGGCCCAGTTAAACCTGATAGAGGCGCTGCGCACCCTTCGCCTGATGCACTATTACGCCTGGATCGCCCAACGCTGGGAGGATCCAGCCTTCCCAAGGGTTTTCTCGTGGTTTAATACGCCGCGGTCCTGGGAACAGCATATCCTGGATTTGCGCGAGCAAGCTGCCCTGATGGATGAACCGGCACTGGCATGGCAACCCATGTCCTGAAGACTGCTGCAGCGGCGAGGGTCGCCTCCACCAAAGCACAAAAAGTGCGTCACCTACTGTTGTTACCCCGTTTATGGATCAAGTCGAGCGATCTAATTCGCTAAGAACCTTTGCTACCCTGGTGCCCTACCTGTGGCCAGCAAAACGCCCGGACCTGAAAACGCGGGTGGTTATTGCATTATTCAGCCTGGTGCTGGCCAAAGCCGCCAATGTCTACGTGCCATTGGTGCTAGGTGATGCCGTAGATCAGTTGGGAGCCCTCGACCAGCAACACGGGTTGTGGTTGGGCATTCCACTCGCCGTGATTCTTGCTTATGGTGCATTCAGACTCTCGGTGCTGGTGCTAAACCAGTTGCGCGATGCCCTGTTCGCCCGGGTAGCCCAAAACGCCGTGCGTACCCTGGCACTACAAGTCTTTGAACATCTGCACACGCTGTCGATGCGCTTTCACCTATCGCGCAAAACTGGAGCGCTGAACCGCTTCATCGACCGGGGCACCAACAGCATTCAGTTCCTGCTTTCTTTTGTGGCCTTTAATATCGTACCTACCTTTATAGAGGTGCTGCTGGTCGGCGGCATTCTCTGGGTATTGTACGGTTTTGCCTATACCGCAATTACTGTGATCACTATTGCAGTTTATGTATGGCTCACTTTCGTTATAACCGCCTGGCGCACCCGTATTCGCCGGCAAATGAACGAGGCTGACAACGATATCAGCACCCGTACTGTGGATTCACTGCTGAATTTTGAGACTGTGCGTTACTTCAATAACGAGGCACACGAAGCTACCCGGCTCGACCTGGCACTGGCGGATTATGAGAAAGCCGCAGTGCGCACCCGGGAAAGTCTGTCGCTATTGAACGTCGCACAGGCTGCAGTGATTACCATCGGTGTCACCGCAATGCTGGTACTGGCGGCGCTGGATATACGCGATGGTGCGATGACCGTAGGCGACTTCGTAGTGGTGAATACCTACCTGATGCAACTGGCGATTCCGCTGAACATGCTGGGTACCGTATATCGGGAAATCCGTCAGGCCATGGTCGATATGGAAAATCTGTTCTCACTGATGGATGAGGCGACTGACGTCGCCGATGCGCCCGATGCCGAACCCCTGCATAGCAGTAGCGGTACGGTCGAGTTTCGCAATGTGAGTTTCGGCTACGAATCTGACCGACGCATTCTGCACAACGTCAGTTTCACTGTAGCCTCTGGCAGCACGACCGCGATTGTCGGGCCAACCGGGGCCGGTAAATCTACGATTAGCCGCTTGCTGTTGCGTTTTTATGACCCTGATTCTGGGCAAGTCCTTATTGATAATCAGAATATCTGTAGCTTGACCCAACACTCGCTACGCCGTGTCATCGGCGTCGTGCCGCAGGATACGGTCTTATTCAACGATACCCTCTATTACAACATCGCCTATGGAGATCCACTGGCTGATGACGACCGCATACTGGCAGCAGCCCGGGCGGCGCAATTGCACGATTTCGTCCAAAGCCTGCCGGCAGGCTACCAGACCCTTGTCGGTGAACGCGGGCTGAAACTATCGGGGGGTGAAAAACAACGGGTCGCAATCGCTCGTGCCCTGCTGCGAGATCCAAAGATTTTCTTTTTTGACGAAGCCACCTCGTCTTTGGACAGCACCACAGAGCGCGAAATTCAAGACAACCTGGCCCGTCTTTCACAGGGGCGGACCTCACTGGTCATCGCTCACCGCCTGTCCACGGTGGTCGGTGCGGACCAGATTCTGGTACTCGACGACGGCCGCATTACCGAACAGGGTACTCACCCGCAGTTGCTGGCCGAGAAAGGCTTATATGCACAAATGTGGCAACAACAAAAAAAAGAACAACTGGCAAAATCATCGGCAACGGACTAGTTTAGGGTGCCGGCCATTCAAGCGCCGAAGGCGCCATTCGTTAACTCCGGTTAGAGTCAACACACACATCGGCCGACAAGGAAATACATCCCGCCTGGGGAAAAGATGCACTTTTGGGAATTTGCCCAGCAATTTTAAATCAATAAGGTGTGACCGATCGCCAAGTCAGTATGAACAAAGAAAACATAGACTTTGCCCGCCTGAACGGGTACCTCGAGTCGGCGATACCAGGCATCGGGTTGCTGCAATCTGTCGATAAGTTCACCGGGGGGCAATCCAACCCGACCTATCGTGTGCAGAGCACCGGCGGGACTTATGTGCTGCGCCGAAAACCCAGTGGAAAACTACTGAAATCTGCCCACGCTGTGGAACGCGAGTTCAGAGTTATGCAGGCGCTCCAGGGTTCAACTGTGCCAGTGCCGCAGACCTGGTGCCTGTGCGAGGATCCGGAGCTTATCGGCTCGGTCTTTTTTGTCATGAGCTATGAAGATGGTCGGATTTTCTGGGATCCAACACTACCGGAACTGACGACACCAGAGCGTAGCGCCCTCTACCAGCACGAGATTACTGTGCTTGCGGCACTACACTCGCTGGATCCAGCGTCCATCGGACTCGCCGACTTTGGCCGGCCCGGAAATTATTTTGAGCGCCAGATCGCGCGCTGGACCGGACAATACCGCGCCAGCGAGACGGATCGCATTGACGCCATGGAATCGCTGATTGCCTGGTTAGAACCCCACACCCCGCCTGATGATGGCCAAAGCACACTGATTCATGGTGATTACCGTCTTGATAACCTGATCATCGCGCCCAGTGAGGGTCGGATACAGGCAGTCATCGACTGGGAGTTATCGACACTGGGCCACCCTTTTGCTGATCTTGCGTATTTCTGTATGTGTCTGCGTATGCCAAACACAGGGCAGATTCAGGGTCTTGCCGGTATCGATCCGGCGCCACTGGGGATTCCTCGTGAACACGAGATCGTAGCGCAGTACTGCGAAAATCGCGGCATCAGCCAGATCGATCATTGGCGATTTTATCTCGCCTTCAGTTTCTTTCGTCTGGCGGCGATCTGCCAGGGAGTCATGAAGCGCGCTCTTGATGGTAACGCTTCGAGTGAGAAAGCTATCGCGGTAGGTGAGCTCACATCACAGCTCGCCCAGATGGGTATGGAAGTCATTAATAATCAGGAGGAATAATGGAGGCAATTGTCTGTGAGGCTTACGGTCCGGTGGACGACCTGGTGCTGCGCGAGCTGCCCGAACCCGTGCCTGGGCCGGGCGAGATTCGACTGCAAATCAGTGCAGTGGGTGTGAACTTTCCGGATGCCTTGCTGGTTCGAGGGTTGTACCAGGTCAAGCCGGATCTGCCTTTTGTTCCCGGTATTGAGTGTGCCGGCACCATTGATGCACTTGGCGAAGGCGTATCTGGTCTCGAGGTAGGAGACCGGGTTGCTGCCATGAGCCCGCGCTTTGGTACTTATGCCCAGGCAGTGGTGGTACCGGCCAGCCACGCTTACCTGCTTCCCGCGAGCCTGGAATTCACCCAAGCTGGAGGGCTGTTATGCGCCCATGGCACGGCTTATCATGCGCTCGTTCAACGCGGATCATTGCAAGCCGGAGAAACCCTCCTGGTGACCGGCGCGGCCGGCGGCACCGGCCTTGCCGCCGTGCAAATCGGCTGCGCCCTCGGTGCGCACGTCATCGCAGCCTGCTCGACACCAGAAAAATTAGAGGTAGCGAAACGCCACGGCGCCCATGCCGGTATCAACACCAGTGGGGACGACTTGCGCGGGGCAATACGGTCGCTGACCGGCGGCAACGGTGCAGACGTTATTTTTGATCCGGTCGGTGGCGAACTCGCAGACACCCTCAGTCGTTCAGTCGCCTGGCGAGGCCGCTGGCTGGTGATTGGCTTTGCCGGCGGTAAGATACCGCAACTGCCACTCAACCTGCCTTTGGTCAAAGGCTATAGTGTGGTTGGCGTATTCTGGGGAAATTTCTGCGAGAAAGAATCTGATCAGGCTCACCAGAACCACCAACAACTGTTCGAGCTCACTGCGTCTGGCGCTTTACAGCCGCAACTGCACGCTGTCATGCCGCTGGCTCAGGCCGCCAATGCTCTTCAACAAATCGAGCAGCGTACCGTTTGTGGCAAGATTGTACTTACGCCCTGACAAGATGCTCCGAGTAACCGACACACTCATCTTACCAATCGTTGGAATGCGAGGTTTATCCTTGCTAGCATTCCGACTTGTACACCGGAGATAATTCCCTATGGATTTCGCCTACTCGCCCAAAGTTGAAGGCCTGCGCACCCAGGTTCGCGAATTTATGGATGCCCACATCGTGCCGAAGATCGGCCAGTGGCAAAAAGAAGTACGCAACGGTACCTATCCGGTGTCGTTCATGGAAGATCTGAAAGCGCTGGCCCGTCAACAGGGGTTATGGAATCTTTTCCTGCCCGGTCTTAAAACCGATGAACCCGGCTCACCACTGACGAACCTCGAGTACGCGCCCCTGGCAGAAATTATGGGACGCGTTACCTGGTCATCGGAGCCATTTAACTGCAGTGCGCCCGATACCGGTAACATGGAACTGCTGCATATGTTCGCATCGCCCGAGCAGTACCAGCAGTGGCTCACGCCTTTGCTGAACGGCAAGATCCGCTCGGCTTTTGCTATGACCGAGCCCGACACAGCCTCATCGGATGCCTCAAACATCCAGACCCGGATTACCCGCGATGGTGATGATTACATCATTAATGGCCGCAAGTGGTGGATTACCAACGCCGCGCATCCCAACTGCAAGCTACTGATTGTGATGGGCAAGACCAACCCTGACGCAGATACTTACCACCAGCAGAGTATGGTGCTGGTACCTATTGATACCCAAGGTGTCACGGTGGTGCGAAACGTCACAGTGATGAACCACCTTCATCCGGAAGGCCACTGTGAAATCACCTTTAAGAATGTGCGCGTACCGGCGGGCAATCTATTAGGCGAGGAAGGCTCGGGATTTGCCCTGGCCCAGGCTCGGCTGGGACCTGGCCGCATCCATCACTGTATGCGTTCGGTCGGCGCCGCAGAGCTGGCGTTGGAATTGATGACCCGCCGAACGCAAGAACGAAAAACCTTTGGCCGTTATCTTCATGAACACGGTGCCGTTGCCGAATGGATCTCACGCTCGCGTATCGAGATCGAGCAAGCGCGCTTGCTGGTACTGAAAACGGCCTGGCTGATCGATGAGCACGGCGCCAAAGCTGCCCGTAAAGAAATCTCAATGATCAAAGCTCTGGTACCCCTGCTACACACCACCGTGCTCGACCGGGCAATGCAGGCCTTTGGTGCCATGGGCGTCAGCCCAGATACCCCGCTGGCCGATCACTGGACCTGGGGGCGAGCGCTGCGCTATGCCGATGGCCCCGACGAGGTGCATCATCGTGCTGTTGCCCGAATCGAGGTCAAAGAAAGCGCGGCGACCCCCTCTATACTAGACGCCTATCTAACCCCGTTCGAGCCCGATTGAATCGACGCAGCCGCTTTGCCAGCACCAAGCGTTCAGTGTCCTTAAAAAAAACCTTTTTTCCCCAGCGCTCGCGCTTCTTTTTGGGGCAGCGCTGGATCAATATCAGTCTGCGTGCCGTGCACCTGGCAAGCATCGTCCTGCTCGGAACATCTTTGCTCGCCATTAACACCGAGTATCTGCAGCAGGGGGCTGCATTGACTGTGCTGGGATCAGGGTTTGGCCTGGCCGTGCTGTATACCTTTTCAAATGGCGCCTGGCTGATCCAGTTGTGCGGTCAGGTAGTCATCGCCAAACTGGCATTAGTAACTGCGATGACGATATGGCCAGACGCCGCAGTGGTATTATTTTTTGTACTGATCGCCTTATCGACCGCTATCGCACATGCCCCGGCATCGGTTCGCCATTACTCTATTTATCACGGTCATCGACTGGATCATCTGCGCTGAAGACCAGGCCTCAGTTAAGGCCCCTAAGCAGATTCTGACTCTCGGGCAAACACTACCAGGTGATCGACTTCCAGGCGAACTGACACTTCGTCACCGATCTCAAAATTGGCGTGACTGGGAAAGAGCGCCAGCAATGTAATCTGGCTACTGGTACGCAATGTATACATGATCTCGGCTCCCTTAAACGCTCGACGCATCACTTGAGCCTTAACGGGGCCTTGCGAGTCGTATATCACGTCATCAGGTCGAATCAGCACTTCTACCTGCGATCCAACGACCCAACCTAATGCCGTGCCACTGTCCAGATTGCCAAGTGGGGTTGTCACGCGGTTTGCCGAGCATAACTCCCCGGCCAGAAATATGCCGTTACCGATAAAATCGGCTACAAAATGATTCTGCGGGCGATGATAAAGATTATAAGGGGTATCCCATTGCACGATCGCGCCATCTGCCATCACCCCAACCTTGTCCCCTAAGGCAAAGGCATCGTTCTGATCATGGGTCACCATCACGCAGGTGATGTCATTTTCCTTCAGCATATCGGAGACTTCCTGACCCATACGTTCGCGTAATTCCTGGTCGAGGTTGGAAAACGGCTCGTCCATCAATAACAAAAGCGGTCTCGGCGCGAGCGCCCGAGCCAATGCAACGCGCTGCTGTTGCCCGCCGGAAAGTTCGTGTGGGTAGCGCTTCGCATGCCGAGTCAAACCCATGCGCTCAAGCATATCGGCAACCGCCTCTTTCCGATCACGGGCTGAAAACTGGCGCAGCCCTGAGGCAACGTTCTGCTGCACTGACAGGTGTGGAAACAAAGCATGATCCTGAAACACCATACCAAGGCGCCGTGCTTCGGGCGGCACCATCGCACCAGCGGCAGAGACCTGCTGGTCATTGATAAAAATGCCGCCCGTCAGTACCGGGTGAAAGCCAGCAATGGCGCGAAGCACAGTGGTCTTGCCGCAACCACTGGGGCCCAATAGACATACCTGCTCGCCTCGATTCACCGTTAGACTGAGGTCAAAAACCGCGCGCTCTAATTCATAGTTGCAGGAGATATTTTGCACCTGCAAGAGCGGGCGCTCCACTGCTGAGGAACTGCCCCGGGCCGGCGCTTGTGGTGAGTCCATTATTCAGTCCTGCCCTGCCCGGTTTCGCGGCGTAACTCTCGAACGGGAGATCATCCAACTCAATACCAAAACTGGTATCAGACCGACCACAACAATGGTGAGTGAGCCCAGTGCGGCTTCACCGAGCATCTCATCGGAGGCAAACTGGTAGACATGGGTCGCTAGCGTCTCGAAGTTAAACGGGCGCAACAGAAGTGTCGCCGGAAGCTCCTTCATACAATCGACAAAAACAATCATGACTGCGGTCAACATCCCGCCACGAATAAGGGGCACATGGTAACGCAGCAGAGTCTGCCCTGCCCGGTAGCCCAAGGTACGGGCCGCCATATCCATAGAAGGTGAAACTTTCTCCAGGCTCGACTCAATCTGACCCAGAGCCACTGCCAGAAAACGCACCACATAGGCAAAAAGCACAGCAACCACCGTGCCACTCAGCAGCAGACCGGAAGAAAAACCCAGGTGTGCTCGCAAAAACGCATCTACAGAATTATCGAATGCCGCAAAAGGCACCACCGTACCAACAGCCAGCACAGCGCCGGGCATCGCATAGCCGAGCGACGCAACACGTGCCGCAACGCCAAGTAAACGCCCGCCGCCCAGGCGGCGGCTGTAGGCAATGAACAGCGCGACTCCCAGCGCCAACAGCGCAGCGATTGATGAAAGCGTGAGGCTATTAAGCGCGTACGTGCGAAATTCGCTAGTCCAGGAATCCTCGAAATACAACAGGGCCAGGTATGAAAGTACCGCAACAGGAATGACGAACCCCACAGTTACCGGTATCGCGCATAACCCACCTGCCGCGAAGGCCCGCCAACCGGTTAAGCGATATGCAGGTAACGCGCGAAACCGCGTAGACGACTGTTGGTAGACCTTCTGATGCCGCCGGCTGATCCGCTCCAGTGTAATAAGAGCTATTACGAAAACCAGCATGGTGGTGGCAATCTGGGCGCCGCCCGCAAGACTGCCCATGCCCAGCCAGACATCAATCAGGCCTGCTGTCATCGTTCGCACCGCAAAAAAATCAACAGTACCGTAATCGTTCAATGTCTCCATCAATGCCAAAGCAACGCCGACTGCGACTGCAGGGCGAGCGGCTGGTAATGATATTGAGTAGAAGGTATGCCATGGTCCACGCCCGAGCACCCGGCTGACTTCCAGCACATTGACCGATTGTTCCAAAAACGCAGCCCGCGCCAGAAGATACACATAGGGGTACAACACCACTCCCATGAGAATCATTGCACCCCACAGACTGCGAATCTCCGGAAACCAGTAATCGCGTGGACTGGACCAGCCAAACAACCCTCTAAGCACCATCTGCACGGGGCCGGCGTACTCCAGCAGATCAGTGTAGGCATAAGCGATCACATAGGCTGGGATCGCCAACGGGAAAATAAGCAGCCACTCAAACATGCCTCGACCGGGAAAGCGGCACATGGTGACAAGCCACGCCGTTGCTACCCCGGTCAGCAGCACACTGACCCCCACGCCCAGCATAAGTAACAGTGTATTGGAGAGATAAACGGACAACGAGGTATCGAGCAAGTGCTGCCAGATATCGTCGCTGGGATGTACAGCCAACCAAACCACAGTAACCACAGGAGTGACTGCGAGCAGTGCCAGCATGACAGTACCCAGCGTCCATGGACTAAAACGGGTTACACGGCGCAGCATTGTGGACTGCGCCGGCCGGATCAAGAAACTGGCCCCAGTCACAGCCCCAATGCGAGAAGGTCAGTCATCGTAACCAACTTCATCAGCGAGCCGAACAGCCCGTGCACGATGATCTGCGATCGTCGCCAGTGACAGGGAGTCCTGGTGAAATTTGCCCCAGGATCGCTGTAAAGCGTTCCACGGCACACCAGACGTTACCGGGTATTCGCCATTCTCCTTGGCGTACAGTGCCTGGCCTTGCTCGCTTGCCAGAAACTCCATCAGGGCAATGGCTGAACTACGATGGGGGGCATGCTTTGTTAATGCAACACCACTGACATTCATGTGCGTGCCCCGGCCTGACTGATTGGGGAAAATCACCCGGACCGACTCGGCCCAAGATTTTTGTTTGGGGTCTGCCAGCATCTTGGCCATGTAGTAATGATTGATTAGCGCAACATCACACAGGCCGTGGTAAATGGCTTTGACCTGGGCACGATCATTGCCCTGAGGCCGGCGGGCGAGGTTGCTACGCAACCCGTCAAGCCATTGCCTGGCGTGGGCGTAACCGTGAGCGGCAATCATACTGGCGGTCAGGGCTGCCATATACGGGTGTTTAGCCGAGCGAGTACAGACGCGGCCCTGCCAGAGGGGAACGGTCAGATCCTCGTAGTCCTCTATCTCGCCAGGGGTGACGCGGTCTTTAGAGACAACAATGATCCGAGCCCGCGCGGTCAGCCCAAACCAATGCCCTTGGGGCTCACGGTAGTTAGCCGGCACAGCCGCACGCAGGGTCGGCGAGTCGACCGACTGGGTAAGCCCCGCACGCTGAATATCAGTCAACCGACCAATATCGGTAGTAAACACCAGATCCGCCGGGCTGTTGCGTCCTTCGCTCTTAAGGCGCTGCAGCAGCCCCTTCTTGGCAAACACCGAGTTAACCCTGATCCCGGTCTGCTGGGTAAAAGCCTCAAATAAAGGATCTATCAGTTGCGGCTTACGATAACTGTATACATTGACTTCATCTGTGCCAGCAACTGCAAAGGGTGCAGCCAGAGCTAAAGCCAAACATATGCTGATGAGGAAATTACTGACTCGATCGATCATTGACCTACTCCAAGCCTTTTTAATAGCGAATGCGAATGATTCTCATTATATTATTTCCTAAGTCCAAGTCAAGTCCTGATACTCAATTTTCTGATCAGGATCAAGATCGGCCTGTACTGCTAAACGGAGCTACAAAGAGATAATCGTCTTAAGAAGAGCGCTGATTACCCGCGACTGGGCAATCTCACCTGTTCCATGGTAAGCCTCGTGATTGGATTCAATATCTTTCAGCCGATAACGATAGTTCACCATTAGTCCCGCAGCACGCTTTTGGCCCTGCCGGGAGAGGTCACCGGGAAAGTTGAGCCGGTCAATACTGGCTCCGTTGGACAGGTGGAAATTAGCAACCTGATCAAGAGCGCCCAGGCCACGTTTTTCCTGTGCCAGGTAATGCGCGGCCAGAACCAGTAGCGGCTGACGCACAAGCTCCAGTGCAGCCTGATCCCGGAGCCAACTTCGATCCAAAAACATGCGCTCCAGCGCCCCGGCATTTCGCAGCGCCTGCAATCCTTTTTGTACACGGGGATGCTCGCCCCCGCCGTTATTGGAGCGATCTAATTCTTGGCTCAGCCAACGCTGAAATCCCGGCATAGGTGACAGGGTTGCAAAGTGTTTGAGTTGTTTGTGATCGCGACTTAAGCGGCCAGCGACTTGTTTGATCAGAAAATTACCAAAACCTACTCCATCAAGGCCTGGCTGTATCGCCGAGATTGAGTAAAACATCGCAGTGTCGGCTTTGTCTGGATTCAACTCATGATGATCTACCCGTAGCAGATCATCAATACGCTCGGAGACCCCGTTAGTCAACGCCACCCAGACGAAGATCAGGGGATCATTGGGCATCTGTGGGTGAATGAAGGCAAAACAGCGTCGATCAGCCGCCGCCAGGCGGTGTTTGATGTCCTGCCATGAACGAATCGCGTGCACCGCTTCGTGCTCGGCTAGCGTTTCCAGCAATGCGGCCGGCGCATCCCAGGTAATGCGGCGCAATTCCAAAAAACCCACATCGAACCATGATGCAAGAAGATCTCGAAACTCGCTATCAAAAGCACATAGTTCCGAATCGTCGCCCTTGATCTTGACCAACTGGGCTCGCATATTAGCCAAGAACTTGACTCCTTCAGGCAGATCATTGAACTGCATCAAAAGACGTATTCGCGGGGACTGCAGCGTGTGGCGTAAATGCGCCTGGGCCTCAAGCAGGGTTTGGGCGCTCTTTGATGAATCTGCAGCATCCAGTTCCAGCCACTGGCGTGCTGATCGACGCAATACATCTGGATTGACTCCGTATTCGCCCGCCAGTAGCCTCAGAAAGTTTTCGCGACCTCGTGAATTCAGATCCAGGTAAACCCCGCCCAAACGCGCGGCCCGGGCCCGCGCAGAGGCAGCGCCCCCCATCTCAGACAGACATTCATCAACCTGCCGGCGAATCAGATGAAGATCTTCGGCAGGCAACGCGGGGCGCACTTTGCCGGTGATCCGGCTGATCGCACCGCGCTCAACATCAACCCAGGCTCGGCGCAATTGCGCCAGTCTTTTTAGCCCCAGTCGGGCAGACAGATCCATAGCGACATTCCTTGCAATAAAAGTCAAAAAGAAATTTCAGACCACGTAGTCAGCATCCAATCTGGGTCACCGATTGCTGTTACCACCAGGCCGCCGCATTAACCTGTATATCTTCCATGGTGATCGGCGCGGCTTCGTCCCGGCACAGATACGCAACCAGTTCGCCAATCTCGTTGGGCTGTACCAGCCGCTGCTGGGGCGATTGACTGATGATCTTGGCGATTTCATCGTCCAGACCTGTGCCGTTCTTCTCGGCCTTAGCCTTGAAGCTGGCATTGAACATATCTGTCTGCACCCAGGTAGGGCTAACCACAGTCGCGCTCACCCCATGGGCGGCGCCTTCAAGAGCCACTGCCCGGTTTAAGCCGAGCAAACCCGACTTGGATGCACAGTAGGCTGAGTGCCCAGGCACCGCGGTCCGTGCAGCGGTCGAGCCGATACTGACGATACGGCCCCAGCCCCGCTCGATCATGCCTGGGAGGCAGGCGTGCATCATTCGAAAACATCCGATCAGATTGGTGTCGATCACATCGATCCAGGTTTGTTCGTCGTGATCCACAACACTCTGGGATGTGCTGATTCCGGCGGAATTGACCACAATATCGACCGGGCCAAGATTGGCTTCAGTCTCGCTGATAAACCGCGTTACGCTGGCACTATCGCGCACATCCAGCGACCCTGCATAAACCGATGCGCCGATGTCGGCCAATTGC
>Ga0257121_1000280_pt1 | contig 44807 bp, 50 predicted proteins | sample SI106_100metaG_FD_190180 | JGI IMG/M metagenome (GOLD analysis project Ga0257121, IMG submission 190180) | Marine microbial communities from Saanich Inlet, British Columbia, Canada - SI106_100 | ecosystem: Environmental > Aquatic > Marine > Inlet | place: Canada: British Columbia | collected...
TATTTTAGAGTATCTTCTCATGTCGATTGTATTAATAGAGTTATCTTCTTCATCACCAGACAATGAAAATAAATAATCTCTGAATTGTCTTTTATTAGTTAATTGATCAACGAGTCCAGAATTCAGAGCTGTCAAACCAGCATCTCCTTCATTTTCTTTGAGTGCAGCGTCTAAAGAGTTAATATAATTTTCAAAAGAAACTCTATCGATTTCTCTGGCTTTAGAAATATCATCCAAATAATTTTCCCAAAGAACAGACATCCATTCCATAATATTACCCTTGGCTTCTTCTGACATACTGTCTCTAAAATAAGGTTCTACAAATGCCTTGTATTTACCAACTTTAAACACGTTTGCATCAATGAAGAATTTGTCATAAAAAGACTTATAGTAAGTTCTATAAGATCGATAACCTTCTATGGTAATTTGAGAGTAATCATGCATATGAATTTCATCAGCATGAGAAGCAAGATAGTAAGAGTTCGTACCATAACCAAGACTTGAGTATGCAATAACTTTTTTCTCAGATTCTTTAAAATCATCAATAGCAGCTGCTACTGTTTGCAGCTTAGATGGACTGCCTCCTATAAAATCATCAAAATCAAGCATAAGATATTTTATTGAATCATCAGTCTTTGCTGCCGCTATCACATCAATGACATCGGTTACCAATGTTTCTCCCAATAGGGGTTGGTCTGCAAAATCTGCAAAAGCTCTTTCAAAATCACTGGTTGTTAATTCTTCAACAAGCACTCCTTGAATGTTTACATTTAAGATAGCATTTTCAGGAATCTCTAAATTATCATCGTTTGATCCCCCGCCAGAAAAAATACCTACTACAATCAAGAGTAAAATAATAAATACAAATGTTCTTTTAGTAAAAACTAATGTGGCATCTAAAAAGACACCCAATTTTTTAAATATTTTTTTCATGTTTAGATTATCTCTTTATTAATTAGAGTTATAGGTGATTCTATATATTACGCCATTATGGTCGTCAGAAACGAGCATAGACCCATCGTTAGCTATTACTAAATCGACTGGTCTTCCTAACGTTGTCTCTTCTTTCATCCATCCATCTGCAAAAGTTTCATAGGAGACCGCATTATTCCCATCGAGTTTAACAACAGTGATGCGATACCCGCTTTTCTTAGAACGGTTCCATGAACCATGTTCAGGGATAAATATCTGGTTTTTATACTCATTTGGAAATTGCGAACCCGTATAAAATTTTAGACCTAAGGGAGCAACATGAGCGTCTAATTCCTGAACGGGGGCTGTGGATTTTTCGCAAGTCCCTAAATCTCCTAGAATCGGATCTTCAATATTCTCTCCATGACAGAATGGAAAGCCAAAATGTTCTCCATTAAATGAAACTCTGTTCAGCTCACCTGGTGGAATATCATCACCAAGCATATCTCTTCCATTGTCAGTAAACCATAATTCATCAGTTTTTGGATGAAACGTTATCCCTACTGTATTTCTAATTCCACGAGCTATTATTTTCTTATTGCTACCATCCGTATCAATCCTTGTAATGACACCATAATCAGGTTCATCGCAATAATTGCAGGGAGATCCTATGGGTATGTAGAGTTTTTCATCAGGCCCAAAAGTAATGTAGCGCCATCCGTGATGCTGATCTGTGGGGAAATCGTCACTAATAATAGTAAATTTCGCATCATCTATATTTGATTCTATGTTTTCAAATTTTAGTAGACGATGAATTTCTGCAACATACAAATCACCATCTTTAAAAGCAATACCATTAGGCATATATAAATTATCAACAATAACAGTAACTTTTGGTTGGTCTAAATAATTAGTAATGGCATAAATCTTTCCTTCTCTCATTGTGGAGACAAAAAGAGTGTTATCACCTAGTGCCATAGATCTAGCACCGGGAGTCTCACTTGTTAGTATTGATATATTAAAACCAGCTGGAAGTTTAATATCAGGAATTTCAAATGCATTGGAGTTTATGGAAAATAAAATTAGGCCAAAGCAAGCTAAAGCATTGATTCTGGATAATATGGAGTTTTTAGATTTTTTCTTTAATTCTTGCAGATTTACCACTTCTTTCTCTGAGATAGTACAACTTAGCTCTTCTTACATCCCCTCTTCTTTTTACTATTATCTCTGTGATAAGCCTACTATGGGTTTGAAAGACTCTTTCTACACCTTCACCATTGGATATTTTTCTAACAGTAAATGCAGAATTTAGACCTCTATTTCTTTTCGCGATGACAACGCCTTCGAAGATTTGTAGACGTTCTTTCTCACCTTCTCTTACTCTAACCTGGACTGCTATCGTATCTCCAGGACTGAAGTCAGGTATATCATCTCTGAGTTGTTCTTTTTCAATTTGTTCAATGATGTTCATATTCTTAAAAATAGTGTTTGCTTAATTTAAGGACGCAATTATATATAAATAAATAATATTTTTCATAATTATTCCTTATTCTCCTTAATATATTCATTAAGAATTTCTTTCTCTTCGTCTGTAAGATTTCTTTTTTCTATCAAATCCGGTCTCTTAATAAATGTTTTACCAATGGATTGCTTAATTCTCCATTCATTTATTGCATTATGGTTACCGCTTAACAATACCTCTGGTACTTTCACGCCTTCAATTTCTTCGGGACGCGTGTAATGAGGGTAATCTAGCAAACCTTCTGAAAACGAATCTTGTTTTGCTGAGTTTTCATCGCCTAAAACACCAGGCAGCAATCTGGTGATTGCATCTATTATTACTGCAGTTGCTATTTCTCCTCCACTAATTACGTAATCTCCGATTGAAATCTCACTAGAATTCTCAATTAATTCATGAACTCTCTCATCAAAACCTTCATATCTTCCGGAAACAATTATTAATTCATTGATGTGACTATAAGCTTGGGCTGTTTTTTGATTAAATAATTGACCTTGCGGAGTTAAAAATATTACAGGGATATTTTTATTTCTTTCATTTCTTATCTTAGTAATAGCTTTAATTAATGGTTTAGCCTGAATTAACATACCAGGGCCTCCGCCATATGGTTTGTCATCTATAGATTGGTATTTATTATTTGAGTAATCTCGTAAAGATATATAGTCAATTTCTATAACTTTATTTTTTATTGCTCTTCCTAATACTCCAAAAGAAATTGAGGATTTAATTTCTTCTGGGAATAAAGTTATTAGTGTAAATTTCATTTATTAATTAATTCTCCCAATCAACGATAATTAATTTATTCTCTAAATCAACCTCTTTGATCGTTTTATTAATTAGAAAAGGAATTAAAATATTTTTTTTCATCTCATCTTTAACAATCAAGACATCATTTGAACCAGTTTCAATAAAAGAATCTACAAGACCTAGCTTTATATTATTTTGATTAAATACATTAAAGCCTAGTAAGTCTTCCCAGTAATATGTATTTTCTGATAATTCAGGAAGATCTGCTCTAAGTATATGAATTCTTGCTTGTTGTAGAGATTCCGCTGAAGTTCTATCATCAATACCATCTAATTTAATTAATATTTTTTTGCCTTGTTTTCTTGAATTCTCAATATGAAATATTTCTTCTATATCTTCATTTGAGATAATTAATGATTGATAATTGAAGATATTCTCAGGTGGAGAAGTAAAAGAAAGAATTTTAAGCCAACCTTTTATTCCGTGTAAGCCTATTACTTTTCCTATATTGATTTTCTTATCACTTTGCATGATAACTATTAATCAAGAATCAAGGAAAAAGTATTTAGGCAGAGTCATCCTTATCTTTTTTCTCTGAAGTTTCTTCTGCAGCTTCTTCAGCTGGAGTTTCTTCAACCGGAGCTTCTTCTGTAGTTTCTTCAGCTGGAGTTTCTTCTGCAGCTTCTTCTGTAGTTTCTTCAGCTGGAGCTTCAGCTGGAGTTTCTTCAGCTGGAGCTTCTTCTACTGGAGTTTCTTCTACTGGAGTTTCTTCAACCGGAGCTTCTTCTGTAGTTTCTTCAGCTGGAGCTTCTTCTACTGGAGTTTCTTCTACTGGAGTTTCTTCAACCGGAGCTTCTTCTGTAGTTTCTTCAGCTGGAGCTTCTTCTGTAGTTTCTTCAGCTGGAGCTTCTTCTGTAGTTTCTTCAGCTGGAGTTTCTTCTACTGGAGTTTCTTCTACTGGAGTTTCTTTTATTCTTCTTTCTTCTTGTTTTGCTTTTCTTTTTCGTAGTTTACTAACATTTTGAATATCTCTTTCTTCTCGAGATAAGTCTGTTAATTTAGCTAACTTTTTTACACGATCACTAACTTGTGCTCCAACTGACTTCCAATAAGAAAATCTTTCGAGATCTATTCTTATATCTTCTTCATTTTTATTAGCACTTGGGTTATAGAAACCTAAACGTTCTATATATTTTCCATCTCTACTACTTCTGCTATCTGTAGCCACTATGTGATAAAAAGGCCTTTTCTTTGAGCCTCCTCTTGATAATCTAATTTTAACCATTTTTTTACTCTTTTAAGTTTTAAATTACTAACGTATATGGCGCGAGATTGTACGATAATTTTTTGCTATTAGCCATAATGTTTTCTTGACAGTTGTTAAATCTCTTATCAAAATGTACAAATTATAATTATAAAGGAGTCGCTGTCTTTGAGCGATGACATCCCTCTGGGGACACTTTTTCTAATTCTGACATTTCTGATTGTATTGTCAGCTTTCTTCTCTGGAACAGAAACAGCTCTGATGCGTGTTAATAAGTACCGTATTAGACATCTATCAAGAAAAGGAAACAAAGGAGCTGTATTGGCTGAAAAGCTATTAAAACAGCCTGATAAACTCATTGCATTTATTCTTTTCGGAAATAATCTAGTTAACTTCATCGCTGCTTCTATAGTTGGCGTAGTATCCATGGAGATAGGAGGACCAACTGGTGTTGCAATTGGAACTTTATTATTAACAATTATTGTTCTTTTATTTGCTGAATCTGCACCTAAAACAATTGCTGCTCTATTCCCAGAAAAAATAGCATTACCTGCAAGTCATATTTACTATCCATTAGTCAAATTAATGCGCCCATTGCTTATAATCATCAACGCTTTTACAAATATTCTTTTAAGACTACTAAGAGTAAAGCCAAGCGAGAATGACGAAAAACTTTCTATAGATGAACTAAAAACAATAATAGATGGTGGGATGACAAAAACATCCATAGATAGACAAAAAATCATGATTGGAGTTCTTGATCTGGGGAATATTACTGTTGAAGACATTATGCTTCCACATAATGAAATAATTGGGATCGATTTAAATAAATCTATTCAATATAATCAAAAACTAATAGAAGATAATATTTATGTTTATGTACCGGTATATAAAGACGCACTTGATAATATTGAAGGATTACTCAATCTGAATGAACTTCTAAAGAAGCATAGCTTAAAATTACTAGATAACAATCTCATAAGAAAATATATGGAGAAACCATATTTTATCCCTGAAAAAACAAATCTAAGTCAGCAATTATTTGAGTTTAAAAGTAAAAACCAAAAAGTTGGTTTTGCTGTAGATGAATATGGAAATATCCAAGGATTAATTACAATCGAGGATATATTTGAAGAAATTGTTGGTGACTATCTTGAAGAAACAAAGAAAATGAATAAAGAAATGAGACCTAAGAAAGATGGTGATTATTACATTGTAAATGCTTCGTCAAATATAAGAACATTGAATAAAATGATGAATTGGAATATCCCTATAGAAGAAGCTAAAACCATTAATGGTGCTATTCTTGAAAATTTAGGGTATATCCCTGAGGTTGGAGCAAAATTCTCATTAGGTCAATACTCCATAAGGGTTATAAGTACTAAAGAAAATGCTATTGAGTCTATAAGAATTAAAGCAATTGACCCTGAATATAAATTAAAAGTTGTTTCTTAGACATTTAAAGATCCTCGTACTCAGGTGCCCAGTTTTCAAACTTTGTGTACCTGCCTAAGAAGGTTAAGTTAAACTTACCTATAGCTCCATTTCTTTGCTTAGCTATCTCAATTAATGCAATTCCTTTTTTGTCTGTTTCAGGATCATAAACTTCTTCACGATATATAAAAGCTATCAAATCAGCATCCTGCTCAATCGCACCAGACTCTCTTAAATCTGACATTATAGGTCTCTTATCATTTCTTTGCTCAACACTTCTATTTAATTGAGATAGTGCAATAATAGGTATATCTAATTCTCTTGCCAGGGCTTTTAGGTTTCTAGATATTTCTGAAATCTCAGTTGCTCTATTCTCTTTACTACCACTAACCGTCATTAATTGGAGATAATCTATAACTATCAATTTCAAACCTTTTTCTCTTTGAATTCTTCTTGCTCTTGCTCTGATTTCTATAGGAGTTAGTGAAGGTGTGTCATCAATATATATAGGGGCATCTCTCATCTGTTGGATTGCACCGTCAATTCTATGCCAATCTTTTTCTTCTAATTTTCCGGTTTTTACTGAATGGGCATTTACTCGACCTAGCGAAGATATCATTCTTTGTGCTAATGAACTCGCTGACATCTCCATACTAAAGATTGCAACCGGATTATTGTGCGCCAAAGCAACATGCTCAGCTATATTAAGAGCAAATGCTGTTTTACCCATTGATGGTCGCCCTGCTATTATAATAAGCTCTCCTTTTTGCAGTCCGGCTGTTATTTTATCAAGCTCTCTAAATCCCGATTCAACACCTGTAAGTCCTCCTCCACCCTGTGATCTTTGATCCAACTCATCATATGCTTCCTTAACCAGATCTTTCATATTTGAGAAACTAACATTCCTTGATCCTCTTTCCGCAATTTCAAATATATTTGCCTCAGCCAAATCAACTAGTTCTGATGGACTCCTACCTTCTGTTTGATAGGCACTCTGAGTAATTTCATTACTGACAGATATAAGGTCTCTCAACAATGCTTTTTCCCTTATAATCTTTGCATATTCATTAATATTGGAATTTCCAGCAGTATTCTCTATTAAATTTGCTAGATAATCGATCGCTGGCTGTATCTCAAAACTACCTGATGAATCTAAAAAATCAGAAACAGTTAGTAAGTCGGTTACTTTACTTTGTTCTGAAAGTGTCTGTATAGCATTAAATATGGATTTATTTTCATTACGATAAAAATCTTGTTCAGAAACTACATCTGCAATTCTATCATAAGCTTGACTGTCTGGATCCAACATCAGACCACCCAGTAAGGCAGATTCTGCATCTGGTGAATGTGGGGGTAATTTTAAGTGACCTAAAGACTCTATATTTTTTTTGGATTCAGCTATTTTTGCCATTTATTCGGATTCTTGGATAATTTCTTTTTCTTCTTCGATATTATCTATTTCTTCTTCCGAATCCAAAGTATTTTTTATTGCCACTTCTCCACCAACCACATTAACATTAATTTGAACTTTTATATCTGAATGAAATACAAGTGAAACTTCATGCATTCCAATAGTTTTTATAGGTCCATCAGGTAAGTTAATGACGCTTCTCTCAAGCTCTAAACCATTTTCAGCGGCGCTATTTGCAATATCTATGGTTCCAATGGACCCATATAAATTACCATCTTCTGTAACATTAGCTTTTATTGTTAGCATTACATTTTCAAATTTACTTGCTTGTTCTTTAAGAATAACTAGTTCTTCTTTTTGCTTAACCTCTAATTCTGCTTTTTGCTTTTCTAGCAATTTAATATTTTCTTTTGTAGCAAAAGCTGCTTTACCTTGAGGCACAAGGTAGTTTCTTCCATAGCCAGGTCTGACTGTTACTAGGTCACCAATTTCACCAAGGTTTTGGATTGCTTCCTTTAATATAACTTCCATTTGATATCTCTTATAAGTACTTGATTATGAATGTTGATCTGTGAATGGTAGAAGTGCTAAGAATCTTGCTCTTTTTATAGCAGTAGTCAATTGGGTCTGGAAATGACTCTTTGTTCCAGTGATTCTACTTGGTATAATTTTTCCAGTTTCAGTGATATATTTCTTTAGTACTTCAATATCCTTATAATCTATCTGTTCAACTCCTTCAGCTGTAAATTTACAATACTTATTTGTATTTCTATTTAGATTCTTTTTTCTTTTAAAAGCTTTCTTTTTAGTCTTTTTCATCGGTTGCTTCCTCTTTCTCAGTTTCTATAGATTCTGATTCTATCTTTTCATTATCTGAAGATTCTTTCTTAGTTTCTTCTGGCTCAATTGTCTTTCTTTCTTCTTTAGGCTCAGCTATCTTTTTTTCTTCTTTATTTTTAGCCGCATATTTACCTTTTTTATCTTCTTTCTTATGTATTTGATATAGCTTCGAAGTTTCAGTTTCAGCTTTCTTCATTCTCAAACATAAGTGTCTCATTATTGAATCATTATATTTAAAGGATGTCTCTATTTCTGTAATAGTTGAATCATCACATTCGATATTCATCAAAACGTAATGCGCTTTATGCATGTCTTGTATCGTATAAGCTAATTGTATTCTGCCTATATCTTCTACTCTATGAATTTGTCCACCATTTTTTGTGATCAGATCTTGATATCGCTTAAGCATATCTTGGAGTTGCTCACTTTGATCTGGATGAACTAGAAGTACTAATTCGTAATGTCTCATATTATTCCTTTTGGTTTAAGCTACCTTTATTATTAAGTGCAGCAAGGTTATTTCTATGTTAAGAAAAAGAATCGTACTTTAATTACTCTAAATATACAAACTAAATATCTTGTCTTTGTCTAAGCACTTCATATACCAATATTCCACAAGCAACAGATACATTGAGACTATCGACTTGCCCTCGCATAGGTATAGAAACCAAGTAATCACAATTCTTTTCTGTTAAGTACCTGATACCTTTCCCCTCTGAACCAATAACTATAGCTATAGGTTGATTAAAATCAATTTCATTGTAATTAGTCATAGCTGTATCAGATGAACCACAAATCCATATTCCAATATTTTTTAGGTCCTTAATAAAGCTGGATAAGTTTGATATGTAAGCTGTGTTAGTTAGTTCAGATGCTCCTGATGAAACTTTACTTATTACAGGACTGTCAAGGCTTACTCTATTTTTTGGTACAACGACCATATCAACACCCGAAGAGTTAGCAGTTCTGTAGCATGCTCCAATATTTCTAGGGTCCTCAAGACCATCTAAAATTAGAACCAATGGATTATCTATTGAATCTAAGTACTTTATTGCTGATTTTGAATCATATTTATCTTTATGTCTTATAAGTGCTGCTAAGCCTTGATTTTTTGCCGTAGAGGCAAGCTTATCTAGCTTGGGCTTTGGTATCTTTCTTATTGGAATATTTTTTTCAGTAGCAAGAAAAATAATCTCCTTGAATCTTTTATTATCAGAATTTTCTTTCATATAAATTTCAATGAATAATCCTGGGTCGTACTTGAGAGTATCTAGTATGGTGTTGATTCCATAGATATAAGATTGATCAGTCATTTTTTAAGAAAATAATTCGTCCATAATAATTATATCAGCCCTGTCTGGACCCGTGGAAATCATCGATACTTTGGTGTGTAGCATGGATTGAATGGCAGAAATATAATCTTTAGCCTCATCTGGTAATTTATTAAAATCAGTTATTCCAGCTGTTGATTGCTTCCATCCCTTATACCTCTTATACTTGGGTTTAAATTTATTTAATTTACTTAATGATACTGCTGGATATGTAGTGTATGTTTCTTCTTCATGTTCATATTCAATGGCTATTAATATTTCATCTAGATCATCCAATACATCTAATTTTGTGATGCATAAATGAGAGATACTATTATTGATAATGGATTTTCTTGCAGCGACTGCATCAAACCATCCACATCTTCTAGGTCTACCCGTCGTTGCTCCAAATTCAACTCCAACTTTAGCTATATGCTCACCAATATTATCGTTTAATTCAGTGGGGAAAGGTCCCGATCCAACTCTGGTTGTATACGCCTTAATAATTCCTAGTACTGAATTGAATTGTCTTGGCCCTATACCAGTCCCTGTAGAAGCCGCTCCTGCAGTAGTATTGGATGATGTCACAAATGGATAAGTACCATGATCTATATCCAGAAGTGCTCCTTGGGCACCTTCATATAGAATATTGGAATCATTCTTGATCAAAGAATCGAGATACTGGGTTGTATCTTTTACATATGGCTCAATTGTATCTGCGAATGAAAGCCATTGATCAGCTACCTCTTCTTCATTGATTGGATTTACTTTATAGAGATTTGTTAGTAGAAAATTATGATAATTCATTAAATTATTTAATTTATCTTTAAACAGTTCTTCATCAAGTAAGTCCATTAAATGTATTGCTCTTCTTGCAACTTTATCCTCATAGGCTGGACCTATCCCTCTTCCAGTAGTTCCTATAGCTTGATTGCCTAATGCATTTTCCCTAGCTTCATCGAGTGCAATATGACTTGGCAGGATTAACGGGCATAAAGAACTAAGGTGAAGCTTATGTATAAATTCTATACCTTTAGATTCTAATGATTTTATTTCTTCAAATAATGTAGGAATATGAAGCACTACTCCATTAGCAATTATACAATCAACATCATTAAATATTCCTGAAGGTATTAAATGAAGAACGGTTTTATTGCCATCAATTACCAATGTATGGCCAGCATTATGTCCACCTTGAAATCTAACTACAGCGTCACAATTTTTGGTCAAAAGATCTATGACTTTACCTTTACCTTCATCACCCCATTGGGCACCAACAACTATTACTGATTTCGACAAATGCTCGCTCCTACCTATAAGAAATTAAGTATTATCACACCCATTATTATAAGAAACAGTCCCAAGAAACGAAGACTACTTTCATTGATCTCTTTCAATTGAATCAAAGATTTTTTATACCATGATGGAGAGATAAAGGGTATAAGTCCTTCAAATATCAAAAAAAGACTTATGCCTATCAGTAATTCCTTTAACCCCATAGCTAATAAAAATAAAGTTTCTTATTTAATAGGTTCTTGATCTTTTAAGTATTTAAAAAAGTCACCCTTTCCATCTAAAATCAATACATCATTATTTGTTCCAATAGAATTCTTATACGCTTCTATACTTCGATGGAAAGAATAAAACTCTTTATCAGCATTAAAAGCTGTTGAGTATATGTTTGCTGCTGTAGCGTCACCTGAACCTCTAATCTTCTCAGAATCTCTATACGCATTAGCTAGAAGTACTGTTCTTTCTCTTGCAGCTTCAGCTCTTATAATGGTTGCAGATTCTGATCCCTCAGCTCTAAGTTCTGATGCAAATCTTGCTCGTTCTTGCCTCATTCTATTGTAGACAGATTCACTTACCTCACCAGATAGTTCAATTTTCTTAACTCGAACATCTATCAGTTCGATGCCAAGATTTTCTGCATTCATTGTAGCCGCACTCAGCATCCCTGCCATAACTTCTCTTCTCTCCTTAGAAACCACTTCGATGACTGTTCTTTTAGCAAATTCAGAACGAATGCCGTCTTTAACTGTTTCCAATAGCCTTTGAGCAGCAACGAGTTCATCTCCGCCAGTTGATCTATAATATTCTTGCGTATCTGCAATTTTCCATTTGATAAAGAAGTCAACATAGAGATTTTTCTTTTCTTGAGTAAGAAATAATTCTTGTGGATTGTTAATCGTTAACAATTGCTTACTATATTTTTGAACATTATTAACAAATGGAACCTTAAAATGAATGCCAGGCTCATAGTCAGATTTAATAACTTCACCAAATCTAAATTTCAAAGCATGTTCTCTTTCATCAACTATGAATACTGAATTTGAAATTACTACAAAAGCAATAACTACTACAAAGATTAAAATATTTTTCATTACCTTACCCTCCTCATTCTTGAATCTTGATTCTGATTCACCGGTTGATTATTTTCAATTGTTTGGCCTTTATTGATATTATTCTCAGATCTATTTTGTTTGTTGGTATTCTCAAGTAACTTATCAATTGGCAAGTACATTAAACTTCCATTCCCTTCTGAATCCATAAGCACTTTATTAGAATTAAGATAAACAGTTTCAATTGCTTCAATATATAGTCTTTCTCGAGTGACTTCAGGTGCTCTTTGGTATTCAACCAATAACTTAGTAAATCTGTCCGCCTCACCTTCAGAGTCTGCTATCACTTTTTCTTTGTATGCCTCTGCCTCTTGAATCATTTTTGCAGCTTCGCCTCTGGCTTTTGGAACAATATCATTGGCATAAGCTTCTGCTTCAAAAGACAAACGTTCTTTGTCTTCTCTTGCTTTAATTGCATCTTGGACTGCATCTTCCACCTGAAGGGGAAAGTTTGCATCTTGAAGATTGACTTTAGTGATGCTGATTCCAGTACCATACTCATCTAATGTTTGCTGAATTAGTTCTTGCGTCCTTAGTGCGATTTCTGTTCTTCCTTCTGTCAAAACAAAATCTAATTTACTTTTGCCAGCCACTTCACGGATTGCACTCTCACTAACTTCACTTAAAGTTGCTTCCGCATCCCTAACATTAAATAAATAATCAACAGGATTGCTTTTCCTATATTGGACAACTAAATCCACAACTATAATATTTTCATCTGAAGTCAACATCGTAGTTTGTTGTTTGAATCTATTAACAACATTTACATTGACTATCTCAACTGACTCAAATGGCCATGGAGCTCTCCAGCTCAAACCTGGCATTGTTGTTTTACTGTATTCACCAAATCTTAATACAACACCACGTTCTGAATCATCAATCTGATAGAGTCCAGATAAGAGCCAGATAAATAAACCCATAATAATGAGTAGATACGATGGGGGACCTTTTCGTTTGTTGGAGCTTCCACTTGATTTACCGCCAAAGAGTGTATTAAATCTTTTTTGCCATTCTGCAACGATTTGGTCTAAATCTGGCGGTTGTCCATTGTTTGCATCCCATGGAGACTTGCCATTTCCTTGATCATTAAATGCCATAATTATTCCTTTATTCCTGATTTTTTTTTATTTTTGTTCTAATACCTGTAGTTTACTCTCAACTACATCAATGTTTATATATTTTTTCATTTTCTTTAAACTTTTAATATCAATCTCAACAGTCATTTCTAGTAAATTATTATCTATCATATTTTCCTGAATAACACTGGACTGAGAATATATTAAAGCTCTTTCTTTTGATTGGTTAATATTAATTCGGATTAATGCAGTAATTGGTTCTGGTTTTATTTTTTTAGAAATTGAATGCAACAGATTTTCAATGCCCAACCCATCCTGAGCTGAGATTTGAATATTGTTAGCATCGTTTATAAGATTTATTTTTTCTTTCATAAGATCAATTTTATTATAAACATTTATAACTGGTATTTTGTCAGCCCCTATTGTTGATAAAACTTCATTTACAGATTTTTTATTTTCAAACATAAATCGGTCACTGACATCGAGAACATGAATCAATACATCTGCATTTGAAACTTCTTCTAGAGTTGATAAAAAGGCTTCTATTAGTTCACTTGGTAATTCTTTAATGAAACCAACAGTGTCACTTAGAATTGCTTTTCTATTTTTTGGTAAATTAATAGGTCTAAATAAAGGGTCAAGAGTAGCAAATAGTTTATCTTCAGCCATCGCATTAGCACCGCACAATGTATTGAAGAGAGTTGTTTTACCAGCATTAGTGTAACCAACGAGAGCGACATTCTTCATCACCTTATTTCTTGATTTGCGAGTCGTTTGTCTTTGTGTTCTTATTTTCTGAAGTTTTGACTTAATTGATTTGATTCGATCCTGGATCAATCTTCGATCAGTCTCAAGTTGTGTCTCTCCTGGCCCTCTAAGACCTATACCTCCTTTTTGTCTTTCTAAATGGGTCCAACCACGTATTAATCGAGTAGATAGATGAGTAAGCTGTGCTAACTCGACTTGAAGTTTTCCTGTATTGGTTCGTGCTCTTTGAGCAAAAATATCAAGAATTAATCTAGTTCTATCAATAACCCTAATTTTAAAATATTGTTCTAAATTACGTTCTTGTGAAGCAGAGAGGCTATAATTAAAGACTATCAAGTCGGCACAATTGAGATCAACCTCATCTTTAATTTCTTTCATTTTACCCTTCCCGATAAGGCTTCTTCTAACAAACTTTCTTAAATCAACATACGTAATGCCTTTAACGGCAGCACCTGCTGACAGAGTCAATGAAATGAATTCTTCATTATCATACTCGATTGATCCTTTTGAAGATTTAACAATAACCAGGTGTGCATTCGTTGATTTTTCTTTTAACTCAATCATGAATAGTTTTTATTGAAAAATGTTTGTAGTGCTGCTTGTGATTTATCAATTGCATTGTCTATATCAATATCGATTTCAATGTTAGAAGATTCAGATCTAAGCCATGTGAGCTGTCTTTTTGCCAATCGTCTTGTTGATGTCTTTGCATTTTCTTTAGCCTCGTCTAGAGTGCAGTTATTTTTAAGATATTCACATATTTGTTTATACCCAATGCTCTTCATGGAATTGCAAGTTGAATCCAATTGTTCTGACTTGAGAAGTACTTTTACTTCATCAATTAAACCTTCATCAATCATGGCCTCTAATCGATTATCTATTGTTGAATGCAGTTTACTTCTGATAGTTGGAATAAGTGATACATTAAAATAATTGTAATTCAAACTTTCTGATTTTTCATTATGATGCTGACTAATAGGTATACCGGATATTTGGTAAACTTCCAATGCCCTTTCAATTCTTTGTTTATCAGTAGGTTTTATCTTGTTGGCTGAGGTTGGGTCTACTTCTTTTAATTTGTTATGCATGTATTGCCACCCTTTTATTTTTGCTTCTATTTCAATTTGTTCTCTTAGTAATGAATCGGATGTTGGTAAATTACTCAGGCCTTGCTGAAGTGCCCTAAAATACATCATTGTACCTCCGACTAGCAGTGGCACTTTTCCTTTCTTCAAAATCAATTGAATCGCTGTACTGACATCGTGATAAAACTGACCGGCAGAATAGTTTTCATGGGGTTCACAAATATTAACTAAATGGTGTGGGTATTGTTTCAATAATGCTTCAGATGGTTTGGCTGTTCCAATATTTAAGCCTTTATAGACCATCACTGAATCAACACTAATAATTTCTAAGGGAAAATATTTAAGGAGTGAAATAGCTAAATCAGTTTTACCAGAAGCCGTGGGTCCTTTTATGAGAATGATATTTTCAGACATTAATAGTAATTACACATTAATCTCTAAAAGCTGGTATGACTCTTTCGCCAATAATTTTCAGAGCTTCCATGGGTTCATCATGCAATCGAATTGAAAGTTGTGTCTGTCCTGCTGTTTTGAATAATTTAAACCTTTCAATTTCACGATCTATATCTCCAATACCTCCTGTCGATGTAAAAGATTCACATAATCTATTACACAGCTCTTCTGGTACGTTTTCAACATTCCCTGATCGATCAAAATAAGCATCAACAAAGGCTTGGTAATTTTCAACTATCAGATCACATTCGTCAGGATTGCAATAAATAGCGAGTAATTCTTTATCGAGTTTTCTAGCTCTCCAAGCTAACTCTCTTCTAGATTCACGATAAGCTTCTTCCTTATTATTTTTTATATGCCACGCCCAAAAACTATTGATGTGAATTTTTTGATCAGGATTAATTCTTTTTGAAATTCCAATATTAATATTTTCTATTGCAGAATCAATTATTTCAGGTGGTGTGCATCCAATATAAACGCCATCAGCAACTCGTCCTTCCATTCTCATCATCATGTGCTTATAAGCAGTTCCATAAATCATTGGCTTATTTGCTTTAGCCCAAGAAAAATCACAAGGGACATTAACTTGAAACACTTCGCCATCATAAATTTCATTCAAACTATTATCTCTAGCTGCGGTTAGAATCTCAATTGTCTCACGAATAGCTAAGACTATTTTTTTAGGTGTAGATAACCCCATAACTGTAATATTTCCTTCGCCAGCTCCTACAGCAACTCGTGCCCTTCCATCACTCATTTCATTTAATGTCAGTAAAGCATTGACTATTTTTAATGGATGCATTTCAAAAGGGCTGACTGCAAGGGGCCCTAACTTAATTTTTGATGTTGCTTGTGCTAGTGGGACTAAACTTAAAAAAGGATCCCAATGTGCAAAGTAGTTGGAAGTCCAGATACCATGAACGCCATATCTTTCTGCTTCCATACCAATTTCTTTTATTTGATCTGGGTGCAAGTCTGGTTCGAGTATAATATCAATGTCCATGAGTTAACCTCATTTCAGAATTTCTTTTTTAGAATTTGCATTATATAGTTTTATTCCTCTAAGTATTCCAGCTGCAATCTTATTTTGATTGATAGGATTGATTAAGAATTTTTCATCGCTTGGATTAGACAAATAACTTGTTTCAATGAGAACAGATGCTATTTCAGTAGATTTTAAAACTGCAAACTGTGCCTCAATGGGTATTTTCTTTCTCATTCTTACATCTTTCTTCAGCTCAGAAAGTATTGCTTGTCCAATGACTTTACTTTGGTCATAAGCTTGAACTTGGTCGGGTTTAATTTTATTAATCAATCGTTTAGAGACTCCACTTTTTAAAGCAATATTCTTCTTTGATTTTGGTTGATACATCATCTTATAATCACTTCCCTTAGCAATTTTCCTTGAATCTGATAAAGCATAAAGAGTGGCACCTCTTACCTTTGAATCCTTAAATGAATCAGCATGTATAGAAATAAAAAGATGTGCTTTTGCATTTTTAGCCCTCAATACTCTTTCATTCAAAGATTCAATTTGAGAGCAGTTACTTCTTTTCTGAGGACAAGGAAAACTGTCATTATCTCTTATTAAGATGGCTCTCATATTTTTTTCATTATCAATTAGAGATTTCAGTCTTTTTGCTATTTTTAAAACTAAATCTTTTTCTTTAATTTTCTTACCCCTCGTTCCTTCATCCTTACCTCCATGGCCTGGGTCAATAGCAATAATCATTTTCTGTTTATTCACAGCAGCACTTACTAGTTTTCTACTCCCCTCATATGCCTTTTTTAAATCTATAACAACTCTGAAGTTAGTGTTTGAGCCTGAGGGAATATGAGATGTTTTATAAAAAACTATATCTTCTGTCTCAATGACCACCCTGAGTTTTGTACTCGTATTATTGGCAATCCTAACTTTACTAATTAAGCCTTTTTTTCCTATTGTTGATTTTAAGGTACTACTTTTATTAGAGCGATAAAGATCAACGACCACCCTATTAGGTCTATTTAATGTAAAAACTTTATACTTAGTTGTTTCAGATAAATCCAACACCAATCTAGTTTCTAGATTCTCTTTACTAATTCTTATATTCTTTAATACAGGTTTAGCAATGACAGTTGTATTTATGAAAAATACTAAAAAAACCAATGACGATATTTTTATTATTCTACTGATTAAATTTCCTTGATTGATTGCTAAAGAACTACTTTATCCAAGAATCTTCAAATTTGCTTACTTTTTTACTCGACTTTTGAACATCAATAAGCCTTTCATTGATAATTTCATTGAATGATATATTAATTACAAGATCTGCAGATAAAATATAATCTTCGCCATTTTCTGGCCATTCGATAAGATATATATATGGCTTATCTATTATTGGCTTTTCATGAAGTTCCAACTCTAGTATTTGATTTAATGACTCAATTCGATAAAGATCGACATGATAAATAATAAAATTATTTGTTTCGATTGTCTCAATCAAATTATAAGTTGGACTGGTCACTAATTCATTAAAATCCATTCCTTTAACAAAGCCTTTTGCAAAAGTTGTTTTTCCAGCGCCAAGATTCCCTTTTAAATAAATCACTAATGAATCGTACTTAGAAAGATTAATCTGCTCAGCAATAGTTTTGCCCAGCTCTATCATTTCTTCTTCGCTTTTTATTTTCATGGATTTAATAGTGCCCTTAACTCACATAATAAATCAGTAGCAATGAGACCTCTTTGGCCATTCAATGCTGCCTGATCTCCAGCTTTAGCATGAATAAATGCTGCCAATGCTGCTATTTGACAGTAATCATGATTTGAATACTGAGCCATTAAGCCAGCTGTTAAGCCAGTCAATAAGTCACCCATTCCTGCTGATGCCATTCCAGGATTACCCGCATTAATCATATAAGGTATTCTATTTATATTACCCACCAAAGTATTATTACCTTTAAGAATAACTGTTGCTTGATATTGATTGATGATTTCTTCCAAGCTCGTCAATCGATCAGATTGTATCTGAGTGGTTGATTTTGAAATTAGTTTTGCAGCTTCTCCTGGGTGAGGAGTGAGAATCCAATTACCTCTTTGAATGGGGTCTAGAGAAAGAATGTTCAATGCATCTGCATCCATGATTAATGGTTGCTCTGATGTCATTATTTCTGCATATAACTGATGAGCCCAATCGTCTATTCCTAAACCAGGACCAATAGCAATTACATCTACCTTTTCTATTAATTCTTTGAGATTTCTGAGTTTATGATCTGCTGCATGACACATGATTTCAGGCCTTAATCTAGTAATCAGGTTAACGTTCTCAGGACGAGTAATAACACTCACTAGACCTGCACCTGATCGAATCGCTGCCTCAGCTGCAATTCTTGCTGCTCCACCCATACCGTTATTACCACCAACTATCAGAACATGGCCATAATTACCTTTATGCGAAGTTTTTGATCTTTTTCTAAGTATTTTATTTCTTAATGCATCGTTAACAATCTCAACTGAAGGTTTTGCAGTTTGAAAGTTCTTTTCTTGAATTAAAAGATTACTAAAACAAACTTGGCCACAACAATCCGGACCTGACTCTAAGTACATACCAATTTTTTTACCTACAAAAGTAAAGGTAATCTCTGCTTTTATAGCCACCTCTTTTTGTTGTCCCGTATTAGCACAGAGACCCGATGGTATATCCAGAGCAATCACTGTTTTTTTAATCTCATTAATTGCTTTGATGCATTCCAAGTAATCACCTTCAACAATTCTATTGAGACCAATACCAAATATTGCATCAACAATAATATCGGCATCAAAGTCATAGTCTTTAGTCCAAGGTATTACTTTGGCACCCAACGTCTTAAGTTCAACGAAAGCCTTGAGTGCATCTCCTTTTAAATTTTTAGGTGATGCTAAATAAACAACACTTGCACTCAAACCTTTTTTAATTGCATGGCTCGCAAAAAGATAGCCATCTCCTGCATTGTTGCCAATGCCACAAAAGACAAGAAACGATTTAGTATTTGGGTATTTTTTTAACGTTGAATCAAAAGAAAACTCAGCGGCTCGTTTCATTAATATGAAACCACTCAAATTTTCATCATTGATTGCTAATGAATCTATAGAGGAAACTTCTTTGGCCGGAAAAATAAATTTTTCAGATATATTCATAATCACTATTATACTGTTGTTGTAATTAAAACTCTCCTGACAAAATGCAAGATCCAATTGAATTAAAAAATAATATTAAAAAATGGTCTAAAGAGCTTGGATTTGATGATATGGGTATCAGTGGCATTGATATCAAAGACGATGAAAAACATCTACAAAACTGGCTCGATAAAAAATTTCATGGATCTATGAATTATATGATGAAACATGGCAAAAAAAGATCAAGAGCTGAGTTTCTAGTTCCAGGGACAATCAAGGTTATTTCATTGAAAATACACTATTACTCGAGAGATAAAATGAGAGCCAAAGAATTAATTGATAATGACTCAATTGGTTACATAGCGAACTATGCTTTAGGTAAGGATTATCATAAAACTATTAAGAGCAAGCTTAAGATCTTAAGTTCGAAGATTAAAGAATACTCTAACTTAAAAGGACAGAGTTCTTTTGTTGACTCAGCCCCTGTCCTTGAAAAAGCTTTTGCTAGAAATGCTGGTTTAGGCTGGATTGGAAAACATACCAATCTAATTGATAAATCAAATGGCTCTTGGTTCTTTTTAGCTGAAATATATACTGACCTAGACTTGCCAATAGATGAACCTTCAATCAACCATTGTGGCACTTGTCATGAATGCATTGATGTCTGTCCTACCCAAGCAATTATTGCGCCCTATCAACTGGATGCAAGAAAATGTATTTCATACTTAACAATTGAAAATAAAGAATCCATTCCTTTGCATATGAGAAAGTCCATTGGCAATAGAATTTTTGGTTGTGACGATTGTCAGTCATTCTGTCCATGGAATAAATTTGCGAAATCAGCTATTAATCCAGACTTCAAGCCAAAATCCAATCTATTAAATCAACCACTTGAAACATTATTTTTATGGTCAGAAAAAGAATGGGATAAAAATACAAAAGGAACTGCTTTAAGGAGATCAGGTTATAAAGGCTGGTTAAGAAATATTGCTGTAGCTTTAGGAAATTCAAAAACCACTCCAAGCATCAAGAGAGTTTTACAGTCTAGACTCGATGGAGATTCAGAAATGGTACGTGAACATATAGTCTGGGCACTTGAGCAGCATTAGATTATCTCAGTACTGATGCAGTATTATTAAAAAAGTGTGTACCAAACTTAACGCTAGAAAGTTCATTGAAAAGCATTTCAAAATGGTCATTATTATGAATTGGATCAATGCTTTCAGCATTTACTACTAGCAATGGCGCATCGTCATAGTGATAAAAGAATTTAGTGTATGAATCTGCTAAAGTTTCTAAATATCTTGGATCAATTAACTCATCAACTGAAGATGACCTCATTTTAATTCTAGAAATCAAGACATCCACAGGTGCTTGCAAATATATTACTAGATCTGGGGTTTGAGGCTTAATGTGAAGCGATTCTTTTACCTTATTAAATAATTCTAACTCTTCCATAGTTAAATTCATTTCTGAAAAAATAACATCCTTATCAAAAAGAAAGTCTGTCACAGTAATCGATGAAAAAAGCTCTTCTTGGTTAACCTGTTCTAATAGCTTTGACCTTTGAAATAGGAAAGAAAGTTCTGTAGGCAATGCATTTGATCTTGGATCAGTATAAAAGTTCTGTAGAAATGGATTTTCCTCTGGTTGTTCTAGAATTAATTTGCCATCAATATAATCTGCTAGTTTCTTAGCTAAACTTGTTTTACCTGATCCTACTGGGCCTTCTATAACTATAAATTTTGATTCTAGTTTTATAGGTAAGATTTTTGGCATGTTATTTATAGTATCAAAAAATTAGTTATCTTTTATAATGCTTTCAAGCTCCCTTCGTCTAGTGGTTAGGACGCTGCCCTCTCAAGGCGGAAACAGGGGTTCAAATCCCCTAGGGAGCACCAATAAAAGCCATTCCAAAAATTAACAAACAAGCAGTCTCAGTCAACTGCGTGCTAACAAGCTCTCATTTAAGATTCATCAAAGAGATTTGGGTTTTGCTCTTTAAGTACCTTGGGCACCTCTATTCCAAAATGTTGATAGGCTTTTAAAGAGGCAGTTCTTCCACGAGGTGTCCTAATCAAAAACCCTCTTTGAATAAGAAATGGTTCAATAATATCCTCCACAGTGCCTCTTTCTTCTCCTACAGCAGCAGCGATCGCATCTATTCCCACAGGTCCTCCATTGAAGATTTCAATGATTGCTAATAAAAACTTACGATCCAATAAATCAAAACCATTTTTATCAACATCCATTAATTGCATAGCATCAAGAGCAACCTTCTTTGTAATTTCCCCATTAGCCCTAACTTGTGCAAAATCCCTTGCTCTTCTAAGCAATCGATTTGCAATCCTGGGAGTACCTCTGGCTCTAGAAGCAATTTCTTCAGCACCTTCTTGATCGATCACAACATCTAAAATGCCAGCCGATCGAATAACAATACTGGTAAGCTCGTTAGGGTGATAAAATTCCAATCTTTGTGAAATACCAAAACGATCCCTCAAAGGAGATGTCAGCAGACCAGCTCTGGTTGTTGCACCAATCATAGTAAATGAAGTTAGGTCTAATCTAATCGATCTTGCGGAGGGTCCTTCACCAATAATAATATCTAATTTATAATCTTCTAATGCAGGATATAGAATTTCCTCCACAACAGTACTCAACCTATGTATTTCATCTACGAATAAAACGTCATTCTCTTCAAGGTTAGTTAAGATTGCAGCCAAGTCACCTGGCTTTTCAATTGCAGGTCCTGAGGTATGCTTAAGGTTAACCCCAAGCTCGTTAGATATCACATGGGCTAATGTAGTTTTTCCTAAACCTGGAGGACCAAATATCAACACATGATCCAATGATTCTTCTCTTTTTTTTGCAGCTTCAATAAAAATACTGAGTTGTTCTTTTACAGGTTCTTGACCTACATATTCAGATAGAGTTTTAGGTCTTAGCAGGCTATCTATAGACTCTTCTCCTTCTTGGAGTTCACTAGTGATTATATTTTCTATCTCATCCATGCATTATCACTTATTTAAAGATTGCAATGCCTGCTTTAAAAGGTCCTCAATTGTAAGCTCATCCTTGTCTATATTGTCTAAAATCTTTCTAGCTTCTGAACTTTTATAACCAAGATTAACAAGAGCGTTCTGCGCTTCCCTGACTGTGTTTGATATTGATAAACCTCCTTCAATAATTTCCAGAGAATCAGAAATCTCACTAACTTTGTCTTTCATCTCAACCACCAATCTTTCTGCTGTCTTTTTTCCAATACCTGGAAGGTGAACTAATGTATCTATGTCTTCTGTCAATACTGACTTAATAAAATCATTTGTATTAATCCCAGATAAAATTGTCAGGGCTAACTTAGGCCCTACTCCACTTATCTTTATGAGAGCCCTAAATAAATTTCTTTCTTCCTCTGTAGCAAAACCATACAGTGTATGCTGATCTTCCCTAACAATTAGATGAGTGAGAATGTAGGTTGACTCATTAATTGCAGGTACTTTAAAGCTAGTGGAGAGTGGCACATTAACTTCATAACCAATGCCATTCACTTCAATGAGAACCATATTGGGTTTCTTATTTTTTACTAAGCCTATTAGAGAGCCAATCATTATTATTTATCTTTCAATATTTTATTTACTGAGTAACTATGAGCATGACAGATTGCTATTGCAAGTGCATCGGATTCATCGAGTTTTAATTCCTTATTCTTAATACCTAAAATTATTCTAACCATTTGTTGCACCTGTTCTTTTTCCGCGGCACCGGTCCCAACAACTGCCTGCTTAACTTCTCTTGCTGCGTATTCATAAACGGATACGTTTATCTTAAAAGTACCACAAATAGCGGCTGCTTTAGCTTGCCCTAATTTTAAAGCACTAGCAGCATTTTTATGCATAAATACATTTTCAATTGACACAACATCTGGTTGATGATGATCTACTAAGTTCTGAACCTCCTTATAGATAATTCTTAGTCTTTCAGGAAAAATCTTTTCGTTGGTTTTAATGATCCCACTGTCAATATATTTAGATTGATTGCCATTGGATTCAATTACTCCATAACCCATTACTCTTGATCCAGGATCTATTCCAAATATTTTCATTTCGAGAGTTCTAAGAACATCAATTCAGTTGCTCAAGTATGTCATTAGAGATCTCAGCATTTGAATGAACTGTCTGAATATCATCAAGATCATCCAGCATATCTAATAACTTCATCATTGACTGAGCATGCTTAAGATTAATTGAAACATCGGTTGCTGCTTTCATTGTAACTTCAGCAATATCAATATTAATTTCTTCATTGCTAAGAGCATCTTTAATGTCAACAAGATCATTGGGTGATGTCATTATTTCTATAGAGCCGTCATCATTGATTTCAATGTCTTCTGCACCAAGTTCAATAGCAGTTTCTACGATCTTATCTTCATCTTCAATCCCTGAAACAGTAATCAAGCCAGTTTGCTTAAATAGATAAGATACAGATCCTTCAGCACCAAGATTGCCTCCAAATTTTGTTAATGCATGTCTAACTTCAGCTACAGTGCGGTTTCTGTTATCAGTCATACTTTCAATAAGAATTGCAACTCCCCCTGGTCCATAACCTTCATAAGTCACTTCCTCTAGATTAAAGTCATCGCCCTCACCCGATCCTTTACTGATGGCTCTCTCAATATTGTCTTTTGGCATACTTTGGGATTTCGCCTTATCAACTGCTGTTCTCAAACGTGGATTGGAATCTAAGTCACTCCCACCAATTCTAGCTGCAACAGTTACTTCACGAATTAACTTAGTAAAGAGTTTGCCTCTCGCTTTATCCTGCCTGCCTTTTCGATGTTGTATGTTGGCCCATTTACTGTGTCCTGCCATAACTGTCTTTTATTTATAAAAAATATTAATAGAATAATTATATGATATCTATAATGTTAAATACTTATATTTACAATAATAAATACTGATCAGATAATGAAGAAAATAATTTTAATAGCTCTTTTGCTTTTTCCAACATTAATTTTATCTGATGACCTTTTTGATTCATTGTTACTAAATCTAGGTTCTCCTCTATCTGAAATAGGCTTTGATCAAAAAACTACTCTCAGCTCAGACAAAGTTGCTATCAACTATTATGAGAAAGGAAATGCTCCTGAGACGTTAGTCTTTATTCATGGTTATAGTTGTAATAGTAATTATTGGTGGGCACAACTGAATTACTTCTCTAATTACTATAAAGTCATCTCAGTTGACTTAGGAGGACATGGTAAATCTGGTCAAAATAGAGAAGATTATAATATGACTCAATTTGGTCAAGATGTGGTTGATGTAATGAATGATGCTAATATTGATCAAGCTATACTAATTGGGCATTCAATGGGAGGTCCTGTAGCAGTTGAGGCTGCAGTAATATTAAAAGAAAGAGTAAAAGCCATTATAGGTATAGATACATTGCATGATGTAGTTAAAGAACCAGCCAGTGCTTTTGTTAAGTTGATGGTTGGAACTATGTTTCGTTTTTCTCAGGAATCAGCAACTGAGAAAGCTACTGCTGGTTTTTTCATTGAAAGTACCAACACTGAATTGAGTAATTGGATTAAGGAAAGCTCGAGAAAAGCTCCAGTTGATGCCTCAAGAGGTTCACTGCAATCATTACTAGGAATGAACTATCCTGAACAATTAAGTAAGATTGATATACCTATTAAAACATTAAATTCAAGATATTTTAGGGATACAAATGTGGAAGGTAATTTAGAACAGTACAAAAAATTAAACATAGAATTTATAGATGATGTTGGTCATTTCATCATGATGGAACGGCCCACTGAATTCAATCAATGGCTTGAACAAGAATTGAAGTTGCTATCTAATTAATTTAAATTTTTAATATAATCAATACAGATCGAGCTATCAATGACTTCACCATAGCGTCTCGAAATATCTCTTAAATTATCATTATGTGGCCTGTCTTCAACGTCACCAACACAATCTTCAGGTACAAAGACTCTAAAACCATGGGAGAAAGCATCTATTACTGTAGCTCTGATACACCCACTAGTAACACATCCCGTTATAATAACTGTATCAACTCCCTCTTTATGCAGGAATGTAGTTAATGGAGTTAAAAAAAACATAGAAGGAGCATTCTTACAAAAATTAAAGTCATATTCTGGATCATAAACTCTTGAGTCCATCGCAGTGCAGGGGTGTCCATGATAAAACTCATCTCTAACAGCTTTCACTTTCCACAATGGCATATCTTTAAGGCTATCATAAGCTGTATAGCAAGATGCTACTGGGATTTTATTGTTTCTAGCTATATTGAGCAATTCAGAAGTTTTATTTGTAGCTTTTTCCACCATAGGCATATCCCCATTAGGAAATTTGGGATCAGTGAAGGCTAATTGGAGATCAACTACTAAAATAGCTGGTTTTTGACCAAATTCTATAGTTTCTGATGAATATCCCTTACTTTCATACTCTTTTGTCATATTTGCACCTAAATAATAAAATGTGATTAGATTATCTCTAAACACATTGTAAACCTATATTTATCCGTTTGCTAAATATAGGTTTTTATAGATTAGGATGGAATGATGGTTTTAACCATTATATTAATGTATTACTTTTGATGTACATTATATATATTTGTTTTATATATGTTTTTTATATATATCTCTAGGTTATAATAACACTGTTTTTTAACCTTCTTTTAGGGTTTTTTTTGCTCATACTATAATTCATCAGTGATTATTACCGAAGCGATATATTTAGTGATAAAACTCATAAAATCAGATAAGAAATATAAAAATTAATATAAATACACAAATAATCAATAAAATTTTCTTAATTATCTAACAACAAATGGCACATTATTAATAATAAAGACTCAGATCTTAACTCAATATATAGTCACCCTACTCTGCAAACATTGATATATATGAGCTAAAGGGTATTCTCACTCTAAATTTATGAATATTTTTTAAACAAATCTAATTCATTATAGATATTAATCATAAGATATTGAAATATATGGTTTTTATATTAAATTAGAAGAAAATAAATCAACTATTTGCTCCATTCTCATACCTCGAGAGCCTTTTATCAATATTACTGAAGGTTTCTTTAGTGAGGAAATTATCTTTTTAATAGGAAATATCTCATTTTCATCAAGATGAAGTATAAAATCATTCTCTTCATCCATATCAAGACTCTCTAAAGCTTTTTTAAAGCTATCACCCTTAAGAATAATAGATCGTATATCTTCCATAGTACTAATCTCTCTAAGTAACTTTAAATGCTCAGTAGATGACTCATTGCCAAGTTCCAACATATCTCCTAAGATGATTACCTTATTATTTGGATAATATTTATTAGATTTTAATTCATTAATAGCAGCATGCATTGAAACTGGGTTTGCATTATACGTATCGTTAATCAATACATGATTCCCCACCCTATTAATAGAAAACCTGTCTGATAATTGTGATTGAATATTGGATAACTTCTCTTGAATTAAATCTATTTTGATACCTACTTTTTTAGCAATTATAAAAGAAATTAGAGCATTCTTTTCATTATGTTTAGCTCCTAGATTTATTTCATTGATTGTAAAATCATCGTCTTTCTCATGACTAATATTTAACTTATATCTACCTGGATATTTAACGGGTTCGGAAGATGATTTCCATACTTCCTTATTGCTATTACCATAAATAGTTATGGTTGAATTGTTTTCTTCAAAGCCATCAAGTGGGCATGATATCTTATTAAAATTAGCTCCATCTATAATTAATCCATCGTATTTTAAAGCATCAAAAAGTTTGGTTTTTGTTTTTATAATATTTTCAATATTTTCAAATATTTCAATATGACTATTATTAATATTTGTAACAGCAACAATATCAAAAATAAGGAACTCACTAATTAAATTAAAATCACCTAATTTTCTAGCACCACATTCTAGTACTAAGTAGTTTGTTTTTTCAGTTAGTCTTAGAACTGTAAAAGGTATTCCATATTCATTATTTTCATTTTTATGTGTTATCACTGCCTCTTCTTCTGAAAGAACCTGACCTATCATTTCTTTGACTGTTGTTTTGCCATTACTACCAGTGATAGCAATTGTTTTTGGTTTTACTTTTTGTTGCTGATACTGAGCAAGCTTAAGCAGTGATAGATAACTGTCCTCAACTATTATTGCATTATTGATTGTTGTTTCAATATCAGTAATAACAGCCAGAGCCCCTTTATCTATTGCGTCCTGACAATAATTATTTCCATCAAAAGTATCTCCCTTTAATGCTAGAAAAACACTGTTCTTGACCACTTTTCTTGAATCAACTACAAGTGAAGAGAATATTGCATTTTGACATGACAATTTGCCACCAATAATTTGAGCCAACGATTCTAAATCATGAATGCCTATCAAATGAAACAATATTATTCCCTTAAATTATTTGGTGCCCCGAAGAGGATTCGAACCTCTGACCCCCGGATTAGGAATCCGATGCTCTATCCTGCTGAGCTACCGAGGCATAAAAAAATTATAACATTATCATCATTCTGTATTTTTGCTATTGTGCATTTATGAGTGAAATAATTCATCAACATCTTTTAAAAGTTAGCAATGAACATTGCCCTCCTCTAGAAACCATTATTAGAAAAAATGGAATTATTAATATTGATGTTCCTAAGAATTTAAATCTATTTGATTGTTTAGCTCAAACGGTTGTTGAACAACAATTATCTTATAAAGCAGCAAAAAGTATTTGGGAGAAAATTAAGAATTCTGCTCTTAGATCAAACTTGAGTTTGATAGATTATTTTGATGATTCGAATACCAATATGATTAGAGAAAATGGATTATCAAAAAATAAAATCAAAGCCATTATGGGCGCTAAAAAGGAAATTCAAAACGGTACTCTTACATTCAAAATAATTTCTAATATGGATTATCAAGAATACAAAAAGAAAATTACTAAACTTTGGGGTTTTGGAGATTGGTCGGCAGAAATGATTGCTATATTTTATTTGGGTAAAACTAACATATGGTCGGAGAAAGATCTGATCTTAAATCGTGGAATACATGAACTCTGTGATAAGTCTGAAATAAATCCTGAGAAGCTTCTGGCTCTAATGAATCCCTATCAATCCTATCTGGCCTTACATCTATGGAGAGATAAAGACTAAATAATCTTTATTCCTGGAATAGAGTTTCAGGATTTTTCATGGTTTTAATTTCAATTACATTCTTACTTGGATCTTCAATAAAAAATGTCTCTTGTTCTCTAGGATCATTTAAAAATCTTAAATACGGCTCATCAAAAAACGCAATATTTTTATTACTGATTATCCTTTCTTTTAATTGATTAAAATCTTCTCTTATTAAATGAATACCAAAATGAGGCACACACACTTCTCCCATGTCAACGTTATGCCTTTCTCTGAAAGTACTATTATCGGAGTAATGCAATGTTAATTCATTGCCCCAAAAATTTATATCTTGCCATTTTTTAGCTTCATAGCTTCCTGGAGTACAAGCTAGAAAATCACAATAAAAAGATGTGGCTTCCACTAAATCTAAAACTGGTACTGCTAGATGAAATCTATTAGACATAATTTTTTACTTATTTATTTGATTTTTAGATTGGATCATAGCAGTCTAAAAACTATATTCGAAAGCATAATATATTATATGGATATACTAATTTAATTATGAACAATAAATTAAGTCTCTACCCACCATGCATGCCTTATGATACTGGCTATCATTCAGCTGATGAACATAATATTTACTATGAACAGTGTGGTAATCCTGATGGTAAACCAGCATTATTTTTACATGGAGGACCGGGTGGTGGAGGTGACGTTAATGTAAGAAGATTTTTTGATCCAAAGATTTATCGTATTATTATTTTTGATCAAAGAGGTTGCGGCAGAAGTAAACCCAATGGTCTGTTAAAGAACAATACGACCTGGGATCTTGTCTCTGATATAGAATCATTGAGGTTAAAATTAAACATTGAAAAATGGTTAGTATTTGGAGGTTCTTGGGGTAGCACACTTGCATTAGCTTATGCTCAAACTCATCCAAACGCGGTAAGTGAAATGGTTCTGAGGGGTATTTTTTTACTAAGAAAAAAAGAACTTCAGTGGTTTTATCAAGAAGGAGCCAGTAATATTTTTCCTGAAGCTTGGGAAAATTTTATTCAAATAATAGATCCCCCTAAACGTCATAATTTGATGAGAGCTTACCATCAGATTTTTCTAGGTGATGATAAAGAATTAAAATTAAAAGCTGCAATTGCTTGGTCACAATGGGAAGCAGCTACAAGTAGCCTATCTTATGAATCCTCCAGGGTAGATGAATTCTCAAATCCACATTTTGCTCTTGCATTTGCTTTGATTGAAAATCATTATTTTATAAACCAAGGTTTCTTTGATGATGAAAATCAATTGATGGATGGTATCAAAAATATTCGCTCCATACCTACAGTTATAGTCCAAGGTAGATATGACATGGTGTGTCCAATTGAAACTGCTTGGGAGATCTCTAAGAAGTGGCCTGAAGCATCACTTATTATTGCTCCTTTTTCTGGGCATACTGCTTTTGAAAAAGAAATAACACATGAGCTGATTAAAGCTACTAATGAATTTGGTAAATCACCCTAAGCACCGACTCACCCGAACTAGATCTTCGAAAATATAAGAGAAGCATTTGTCCCACCAAAACCGAAGCTATTTGACATTACAGTATTAAGTCCTGCTTCTTCTTCTAATTCTTGAACAATTGGAATCCCTTCAGCTGCAGGATCAAGATTATCAACATTAGCGGACGCAGTAATAAAATCAGAATCAAGCATTAAAAGTGAATAGATGGCCTCATGAACTCCCGCAACACCCAACGAATGACCGGTTAATGATTTAGTAGAGCTTATCCTTGGAACATTATCGCCAAAAACTTCTTTAATGGCTTCCAGTTCTTTCGTATCACCAACTGGAGTACTCGTACCATGAACATTAATATAATCAATTGATTTAGAACTTTCCATGGCTTGTTGCATGCATCTGACGGCACCTTCACCGGAAGGTTGTACCATATCAAATCCATCAGAAGTGGCACCATACCCTACTAATTCGCCATAAATTCTTGCTCCTCGAGATATGGCATGATCATACTCTTCCATTACAACAACGCCACCACCACCGGATATTACAAATCCATCTCTATTGGCATCAAATGCTCTAGAAGCCTTATCTGGTGTTTCATTGTATTTTGTTGATAAAGCTTTCATGCCATCAAAGAATGAAGCAAGTACCCAGTGAACCTCATCGCCTCCTCCAGCAAACACTACATCTTGCTTACCAAACTGAATAAGCTCAGCAGCATTACCAATGCAATGCGCACTAGTAGCACAGGCTGAACTGATGGAATAATTAATACCTTTAATTTTAAAAGCTGTACCTAAAACACCTGAGTTGCCACTTGCCATAGAACGAGTAACCAGAAATGGGCTAACTTTTCCTTTCTCTCTAAGAGCATCGGCTCCATAAACAACTGATTCTGGAGATCCGCCACCATTGCCCATAATCAATCCAGTTCGTATATTGCTTATTTCCTCTTCTATCAAGCCAGAATCTTCAATAGCTTCCTTCATGGCTAAATAATTAAAACCAATACCATCACTCATAAAACGTTTTAATTTTCTATCAATGCATTCATCTAGATTTACATCAATGGATCCTGCGACATGACTTTTTAGTCCTTGGTCTACAAATTGTTGTCGATGAGAAATACCTGACTTTCCTGTCATTAAAGATTCTCTAACTTCTTCTTTATTGATGCCAATGGAGCTAAGAATGCCTAAACCCGTAACAACAACTCTTTTCATGAATTCGCCTCTGATAGATTTTGAAATAATCCGACTCGTAAATCCTCTCCAGTGTAGATAACCTTATCATCAGCCTTTAAGGTTGCATCAGCTATACCCATAACTAATCGTGAGTTAATAACTCTCTTCATATGTAAATGATAGGTAATCATTTTAGTGCTGGGTGTAACCTGTCCTGTAAACTTTATTTTTCCTCCACCTAAAGCTCTACCTCGTCCTTGCCCACCAATCCAGCCTAAGAAAAAACCAATTAATTGCCACATTGCATCAATACCTAGAGAACCTGGCATCACTGGATCAGAGAAAAAATGGCAGTCAAAGAACCAAGCATCTTTTTTAATATCAAGTTCAGCAATAATCTCACCTTTACCATAATCTCCACCTTCATCACTGATGTGAGTGATGCGATCGATCATCAGCATTGGTGGAAGTGGTAACCTTGCATTATCAGGGCCAAATAATTTCTCTTTGGCACAGTCCATAAGATCTTGAAGATTGTATGTATTTTTTCTTTTCATATTTTATATTTTAACAGAACCTCTTATAAATGATTATTTTCTCTAACTTCCATACTGCAACTGCAGTGTTTTAACTTTACCAAACCAAGGAACACTTACAATAAAGATCTGGTTTAACTCATCCACAGTTTTTTGATCTATTTTCTTACTGCCTTGGAGCTCCATGATAAGTCTTAATAATGTATCTGGATGAGTGACAACTAGAATTATTTTACCTTTATGTTTACGCATAATAGTATCAATCAGACCATCTACATTTTGAGACTCAATAATGTTTATAGGTATGCTTAAGCTTTTTGATAGTGGTTCAGCAGTTTCTTGTGTTGCTCTCAAAGGAGTTGCATAAATAGCATCAAGACCAGCAATAACATCAATAGATTGAAGCATTTCTTGAAGCTTATCTGCTCTTTTAATACCCTCTTTATTAAGGCCAGAGTTAGACTTTAAGTCAGAATTAATCTGGGTATGTGTTGTCAGTAAAATAGTTGTTGTGGCCTGTGATTCAAAGAACCATGAAAGTAATGTTGCAAAACCAATAAAGATAAAAGCAAAAATAATTCGCCTTAATTGTCGCTTCTTTCTTTTGACCTTATATTCATTCATACGATCAATCATCTGAATCCTTATTATCGATAACAGTGTATTCTGCATCAATTATTGTGTCATTTGAATTGGATTTACTCTTCTTTTCCGAATTAAATATACCTTTCTTTTTATAGAAAAAACTTCTGATATAAAAAACAATCACAACCAGGAGAATCAAGCCAGCAAACGCAATAAAAACAAACCCTCCCAATATAATTGCGAGAACAAACATACCTAAGCCAAAAACAATACTTACAGCTCTTATAATTAATTCCAATGGCAACATTTAATCAAATAACCTCATTACATTGCATAATCTACTTTTAAAGATGCTATTAAACTCTATATCAGCTATGTAGGCAAATTCAGATACTCTTAATTTTCTACAAATATACAAAAATCACAAATATTTCATTGAATGTTCTCTATTTGTTCTCTATTATCTAATTATTAGAAAATTATCAGTGGAAGAAGGATTATGTTAACGCCAAGCGAAAAGAAAACTTTGAAATTTATCCAGCAATACTTTATGGAAAAAGGCTATGCTCCTACCTTAAGAGAGATAGCACAAGGTATCAAAATTAATTCAAGAGGAGTTGTGCACCGATATTTAAAATCACTAGAATCGTCTAACTTAATCACTATTTTACCAAATCGAAAACGTGGTATTCATCTAAACCCTGAAGCCAATGAAAACATTCCACTAGTGCCAACTATCCCCCTCTTAGGTCGTATTGCTGCAGGCCAGCCAATTGAAGCTATTGAGGGTCGAGATGAGATTAATTTAGCTGATTTCATAATGAATGCAGATAGATTTGCTTTACAAGTCACAGGAGACTCAATGATGGAGGCAGGCATTCTTGATGGTGATACTGTCATAATAAAACATCAAAATACTGCTGATAATGGAGACATCATAGTTGCATTAATTGATGGCATTGAAGCAACCCTAAAGCGACTCAAAAGATTACCAGATGGAATGGTTCTTTTAGTGCCTGAAAATAAGTTTATGGAAACCATTGCCTACGAACCGGAACGTGTTCAGATACAAGGAGTAGTTGTTGGACAACTCAGAAGTTATCAGTGATCACTTGCCTTGGCCTAGAATAATTGCATTGGTTGATATGAACTCATTCTTTGCATCCATTGAGCAAATGGATCAACCAGAGTTATTTGGACAACCTATTGCGGTTACTAACGGTATTCAAGGCACTTGCATCATCACTTGTTCCTATGAAGCTAGATATTGGGGAATTAAAACTGGTATGCGCCTTAAAGAAGCACGCAAACTTTGCCCAGATTTAATTCAAAGACCTTCTAGGCCAAAACGTTATGCTGAAATCTCTATAAAAATAATGCAAGGTTTAAATAAAATGACTCCCGACATAGAGGTCTACTCAGTTGATGAAGCATTTCTTGATATGACTCGTTGCCAAAAAATTATGGACTCACCTGAGATACTAGCTCAACAAATAAAAGAATTGGTTTTTGAGTTATCCGGTCTACCCTGCTCCATTGGAATCAGCGGTGATAAAACAACTGCAAAATATGCCGCTAAACAAAATAAGCCTAATGGCATAACTATAGTGCATCCAAGCAAATCAGAAAGCACTCTCGATGATGTCCCAGTTACTGATTTATGCGGTATTGCAAAAGGTATTGGTGGTTTCTTACAATCTTATGGGGTCTATACTTGTGGCGATATGAAAAACATTCCTATTAGTTTACTGGGTAAACATTTTGGTCATCCAGGACGACGCATCTGGCTTATGGCTCAAGGTAAAGATCCTGAAAAAATACACACTCATATTGCTGAACCCAAATCCATTGGACATGGCAAAGTAATGCCACCTAATACTAAAGATATTCAAACTATCAAAACATACTTACAACACATGAGTGAAAAAGTTGGATCTCGACTTAGAAGGCACAATCTAAAAGCATCTAAATTTTATATAGGTTTTCGCTCTAAACATGGTTGGCTTGGTCAAAAAATGCACAGTCAATACCCAACGGATGATGGAATATGCATCATGAAATTAGGCCAATCATTGATTCATCAACAATGGGATGGCGAAGGAATCAGTCAAATTCAAGTAACAGCAATAAAGCCAAACAAAGCCAATCAACAAATTAATTTTTTTGAAAATCAAGAAAAGAAGAATCATTCTGATAAGAAAAATAAGATCCTAGACTGCATCAATGAACGATATGGTGATCTAACAATAGCTCCTAGCAATCTAATACATCGATCAAGCATGCCTGATGTTATTGCTCCAGCTTGGAAACCAAGCGGTCATAGGAGAACAATATAATGTGTAGTGGCGTATCTTATAATCACAATGGGGATCATATGAGAGTCTATTTCCCTAATCCAAAAGCAAAACTGCCAGTAATAGCAAAGGACAATCAAACAAAACTGATTCTTTGGGGAAGAAGAAAAGGACAGTCAGGAAGATTGCCTTTAGGTGGGTGGGCAAGATTAGATTCAATTCATTCAGGCGTTTGGGATAGATGGTTCCCTAAACCAGTCAAGATACCAGTTCTTAGCTTTATGGAAAAAGATCATGAAGGAAAGAGTCACTGGTTTGATTTGATACGAGGACAATGGATCCAAGGATTAATTGCTGTAGAGAATCAAGAACAAAGGTTATATGTAGTGACCATTGAGCCAGAATTAGAATTCAGTGTTCACGATCGATGGCCAAGAGTAATGAGTGGATAGAATCCATACTTTTGTTAAAAATTAAAATCTTGTTTAAGATGGTTTAATGAAAAGATTTTTCTTACTTGGTCTAACTTTTATATTTATTGTATTTACCTTTATTGTTATTGGAGCATTATTATTTGGTCCTAAGTATGTTGACAGTAAGATAAATCAAACCTCACCACACTCTCCTTTTGAGGTATCGGATAAGGCAAAAAAATTACATAAAGATTTGCTGATTGGTGACTGGCATGCTGATAGCACGCTATGGAATCGTGATTTATCTAATCAGTATGATTATGGGCATGTTGATATTCCACGTTTACAAAAAGGCAATGTAGCACTCCAAATGTTTACCTCAGTCTCTAAATCACCGAGAGGGCAAAACTATAATAAAAATGAAACTTCAGCCAATGACAACATCACATCATTGGTTATCCTACAACGATGGCCAATAAAAACTTGGAGCAGTCTAGCAGAGAGAGTTATTTATCAGGCAAGAAAGATTCGTACTCTTGAACAAGAAGATAGCCAAAATTTTATGTTAATTTTGTCTCAATCAGATCTTAATGACTTTATGCAAAAAAGAAAGTCCAATTCAGATTTAATTGGCGGCCTACTTGGGACAGAAGGATCTCATGCTTTGGATGGTGAATTACAGAATATTGAACGACTTTTTGATGAGGGCTTTCGAATGATGAGCCTTCAGCACTTCTTTGACAATAAACTAGGTGGATCACTACATGGGATATCGGGCAGTGGTTTAACAAAATTTGGTCAAGAAGCCATTAAGGAAATGCTCCGTCTTGGAATTATGATTGATGTATCGCATTCTTCTGAAAACGTTGTAAAAGATGTTCTAAGTCTTAGTGATCAACCAATTTTAGTGAGTCATACAGGGTTTAATGGTTATTGTCCCTCTTCTAGAAATATTAGTGACTCATTAATGAAGGAGATTGCAAAAAAAGGTGGACTAGTTGCAGTAGGCTTTTGGGATGCAGCTGTTTGTAATAATACTCCTAAGTCCGTAGCAGAAGCGATTCAATATGGAATAAAGTTAATAGGAGCAAAACATGTTGCTTTAGGTTCTGACTTCGATGGTGCAGTCCGTCCTGGCTTTGATAGCTCAGAGCTTGTTGCCATTACCCATGAATTATTGGAAGCCGGTGTAGAGGAATCTGATATCCGTTTGGTGATGGGAGAAAATATGTTGAATTTTCTAAAGAATAATTTAGCTAATTAAGAATTATTATTCTGATGAATTTCGTATCAATCAAGACATAATTATTTTAGAAAGATGTTAAAAATGAAGCCGCATTGCCGCCTGAGACTTCAGCTTTTCTAGCTGCAATAAGATATGCATTACCTTCGGGGGATAGCTCATCATGGTTTCCGTAAATCCTGTTGACTCGGTTTTTATGAAATATTTTTATTTGCGAAGAAAAAGGAATAACAGTTTCAGGTTTATTGCCAAAAAGTTCACGATGCTTTTGAGGTAATCGATACCAAGGAACTGTCATATTATCGTGATGAACATTGTGAAAACCAAAGTTCAAGGTAAACCAGTTTATTGCTTCTACATTAAAAGAATGAGGATTGCTGTATGTATGGCTTTGCTCCCACTCATATTGCCCTTGTCTTAGAGGTTTTTCATTACTATAAAGAGTTAGATTATAAGGGTAGTCATGCTGAATAGAGTCCATAAAACGTAGCACAGTCATTAAAAAGACATAAGAAACAGTGTAAAGAAGTGCAACCTTTGGATAGAAGATAATTAATACTGCAAAAAGAGAAAATCTTATGGTAATGATTATGATATTTCTAAGACGTTGGTTTCTCCTTTCAGGAATAATGAATGAGGAAAAGGTCATAATAAAATGCATAATAAATTCATGGGCAGGAATATAAAACCATTCCAATATTTTAGTGACTAAAAATATTTTTGGGTTATTTTCAAAAAAGGATTCATAGTCAAACCAGACAACATCATCAACATCAACATGGTGTCTAAAGTGCTTATATTGAATATCTTTATATGTCCCATATGAAGAGCCACATATCCAACTGAATAATTCACCAACATAGTTATTGAATCTGATTTTTTTAAACACTAAATTATGTGAACATTCATGAACCAAATAAGCTGCAATTATCATTGCATGCCCTAACAGAAAAGCGGATAAAATATTGATGGTAATACTTTGATTAAACAGACCTAAAAAGCCTACAACATAGCCACCCATTGAGTAGAGCATTGCTGCTCCATTATAGGCAATTCCCTGCGACTCTTTGAAGATGCTTTCCATAAGTAAATCCTAACAAATCTGTCAAGATTCACAAAGATTGGTTTTTTTTAATTCCTTCTACTATTTTCTTTTCTCCAATCTTCTGGATCTAGAAAGTTTCCACTCCAGATACCTACTCTATTGGTCATTGCTTCAACCATTTCATTCTCATAACGCCTTGAATATTTTAAATAAGCAATAGCCATACCAGATTTTACCATCTCAGATTGCAAATCAACGCCATTGGCATAACAAATACTAAGAGTTCGATCATATTTATCTCTTCCCTCATCCGTACACTGAACTTCCTGATTATTAATGAGTTCTTTAAGTTTGGCAGTCGCTTTTTTACCGCATGCCCAGATTTTGCCATTTGGTTTTTGGCAGTATTGTGTTTGCCCATAAAAATAGCTTTCTGGTGCATCGATGCCGCTGAATCTGATTTTCGTACCATTGATAGTAATTGTGTCACCGTCAATAACCTTTGCTGTTCCAGTTATATTTAAATTAGGCATCTGGTCTTTTCGGTTAAGATATTTGTCATCCAGGGTTGTGTCGCCATAACCATGTATATAGTCATTCCCAGTCATAGGAAGTGTTTCCGATTGAATTGGAGATGGTTCATTAATACTTTCACGTTCACCATCACCTTCTTGACTTTGCCCGAATGGTAAAAAGATCAAAAAAGAGATGATTGTGAAAAGAGTTTTATTTTTATTATTTTTTAACATATTTAGTAGACCTCTTTGTAAATGTTCTAGCAATAGATCGAGAAATACCTTGTGGTATAATTTTTGCTAGAACCGCAAAAAATTTATTCAATCGACCATTAATTAATATCATTTTACCACTCATGACTGCATTTAGCCCTTGTTTGGCTACTGTTTTTGAATCCATCCATAACCAATTAGGTGTATTAACCACTTCATCCATTCCTGCCGCTACATGAAACTCTGTTCTTGTTAAACCAGGACATACTGCTGAGCAATTAATTCCTTTATCAAGGTATTGCATGTGTATACTTTCTGAGAATTTAATCTGAAATAATTTAACTGGACTATATAAACCAGCCATATCGGGTGCTGGAATAAATGGGGCTAGAGAGGCTAAATTAATAATTCTCCCATAGCCATTTCTCACCATGCTGGGTAAAAATAAATACGTTAATTCAACAACAGCATTGACCATAACTTGTAGAAATTTTTGGTGTGTATCCCAATCTATATCTTCAAATTTTCCTGGGTTACCATAACCCGCATTATTCACCAATGCATCAATCTGAATAGTGTTGTCTATACAATACTTATAAATACTTTTGGGTGCTTCTGATTCTGAAAGATCCATAGATATCAAATCAATTTTTGCATCATATTTATTTAGGAGTTTTTGCTTAATGGACTGTAATCGATCCAATCTTCTCGCTGTAATTACAAGGTTAAACCCAGCTTCCAACCAAACTTCTGCAAAAGCTTCACCTATACCTGACGACGCACCTGTAATTAAAACTGTTCTTTTAGCCTGTTCTGACACCTTCTACCCTCTAGTAATGTTATATCCCAATAATGCTAAAAAAACACCAATTATCACTTGTGAGGCAATGTAGAGTGTTAGCTTAATTATTTCTCCATTTTGAATAAATAATTGGGCCTCATAGGCAAATGCAGAGAATGTGGTATAACCGCCTAAGAGGCCAATTGTGATGAATAAATAAAAATTGTTAGAATCGGATATCTTACTAGAGAAATACCCAGTAAAAATACCGATGCATAAGCAACCAATGATATTCACAAAGAATGTACCAAGAGGAAATGTTGATATTGGAATGAGCTTTTCAACTAAGGCAGTGGTGATGAAGCGAAGCGATGTTCCAAAGAATCCACCTACACCAACTAATATGCTTAACTTTAATATTTCCATATTGAACTCAATAAATATTTAGATCTGAACCCAAAGACACCTTACCATTATAAAGTTCTGTTATTTCACCTAACAGCTCATCTTCACTGCTACCCCAAAAGAGAATGTGGTTTAAAATTAATAGTTTAGGTTGAGCCTGATTTGCAATTGATGCTAGTTCAACTGTGGATGTGTGATGAGTTGAATGATATTGTTTCCACACATCAGTTCTTTGATTAAATCCATCTTGTGAATAAACTTCATGCACTAAAATATCTGCATTTTTGCTTGCTTCTATCAGTTTTTTACTTGGACTTGTATCTCCAGATACAACAATAGTTTTATCGTCTGTTTCAAATTTATAACCGAAGGCATTATCCCAAGTACCATGATTAACCTTAAACGCTGAAACCTTAATCAATTCATCTTGATAGATTAATCCTTCATCTATTTCAGTAACATCTACTCTCCAACCTTGGGTATTGGCAGGTTCCAATCCATCAATTCTGTAATTAATGTCATCGGTATATGCTTTCAAAATATTATCGGTCATATTCTTAAGACCTTTTGGGCCAAAAACCTTTAATGGTTGATCTCTTTCAAGCACCCAAGGTGTAAGAATAAGATCAGGATAACCAGCAGTATGATCAGAATGAAGGTGAGTTAAGAATGCAATTCTAAGATTCATAGGTTTAAGAGGTTTCGATAAATCATCTAATTCCCTTGAAGCTTTTGCTGCTTGTCTAACGATTCCAGGTCCAAAGTCAACCAGATATGATTGTTGTCCAACAACAATTGCTAGAGCAGGACCTGACCTTTCAGGATCTGCATTGGGTGTCCCTGTTCCAAGTAATATTAATTGAGTATCCTGCTTCTCAGATGAAGAAATATTAAAACTAAAAAAGTTTACTGATAAGTAAATAAAAGCAAGAATTATGTGTTTAATCTTTATCATTATTCTAATTCTTCTTTGATATCATTTATTTTTTTCTTTAATTTCTTTCGATCGTATTTGGTTTTATTCTTATGCTTTTTAGTCAATCCATGGTGTGGTGTTTTTTTTCTAGGTATTGGTTTTTTTTCTTCATTATTCATAAGCATTATTCCATGGCTGTTATCCATTCTCTAATTAAATCAATGCCTTCTTGATGGGCTATTGCTCGTCCTGATTCTGGCATCATAATGTCGGGTTCACCTGAAATCATTCTGTAGAGTAATATGGACTGATCTGGATGACCAGGTACTATTGAATACTTAAACGTTCCTGTTGCTCTGCCTGCTGCAACAGGTGGTTTAAAAATACCAATACTTTTTTTATTGGTCTCATTCAAATTAAGATATAGGCCTGTGGTATTTGCAGAGCCAGTTTTAGAATGACAATGACCACAATTAATATCCAGATAAGCCCTTGCTCTTTTGTCTAAAGATTCATTTGCATTGGTGAAATCTGCAACGGAGGTAATTTCTTCATGGTTTTTTGCTGTTAGATTCATTACTTCCCATTTTAATAACTGATTCATAGGTCCATCTGAATAATGAACAATGCGATTAAGGTTTCTTGGTTTTGGTCCAATTGGGACGAGAGTGTCATTTTTTAAATGGCACTCTTTGCATTGATTTTTATTGGGTACACGATACCTAATGTTTATCGGTGTATCGGAATCATCAAAGTATTCTGTGAGCACAGTTTTACCGGCTATACTTAAATAAGCTTCATCTTGATCTTTATTCCATACATAGGTTACTGCATCCCATCCACTTTTTTTATTCAAGAGCAGTCTGGTTTCTATTAATGTTCTCTGAGAATCATTTGAATTTATTTTTTTATATGAAAATGTCTTTATTAGAACCGATCCAATGGGGAATTTAAAAACTTCATTATTTTGATATTCTGCTGTCTGTCCTTGAGGGACATAAACAAAACGATTCTTGTCTGCATAATCTGAAAATAATGGAGTGATTAAACTGTATGGCAATATTTCTGCTTCTGGTATTTGTTTTGCTTGGTTACTAAAGAAACCATACTCAGAAAGCTTGCTTGGATAATTATCAGATAAAATTGCTTCCTCATTAACAGATGAATAAACATTGAATGAGAGACACAAAAAACATATAAAAATCTTACTAATGAATCTTTCAGTCATTGTATCTAGAAGGTAGATCAATTTTCACAGCATCAAGAGGATTTATATTGCCTCTAAAATCGATAGAATCTCTAGTTACAGGATTCGGTATTGATAACATATACTGAATCGGTTTAATGGCCATAAACGATGAATTAACATTATCCATCAATACAAGTCTATCCTCATTGGGTTGTCCAAAAACCATTTGGGTGAATGGAAGCACTCCATCCCAGAATATATCAGGCATAGTTTGTTTGGCTAAACCTTTGACTATTGCAGCAATTTCTTTATCCATATCGGGGTTGGATCCAGAGTTACTCAATCTATTATCGTGTATCTGTATCGCTCTGGGATGAGGATAATAATCAGTTGCATCAATGGCTTCTTCATAAGAATAGCTCACTATGGCTATATTCATAGTTTCGTTACCAGAAATATCATTATCAAATATTTCAACATTAGAATTCGCCATAATAATAATTCCTGTGCCTCTAGGTACTTCCCCTACGATATTTCCTTCAGGAGCAAAATTATCAGTATCATTATTAAGAATTTGATTACTAAATACCCTTACATGATGTCCACCCTGTTGTGGTAAATCAGGCAAATCAAATACTAGAATCCCACCTGTATTATGTTGTGCTATGTTGTTATAGACATCAGCATAATAAGAGTTTTCAATCTCAATACCAGCAACATTAAATTCAGCCCTACTGTTACGAACTATGATGTTCTCAGACTGACCTACATAGATTCCAGCATCCGATGCACCAATCGCTATGCATCCATCTATTAAAACATTTTTTGATTGAACAGGATAAAGGCCATAAGCTCCATTGGAGCTATCTGGACCTCCAGTCCATTCCGTTCTGAGATTGATAAAATAAATACCTTCCGAACCAATGGTTTTTATTCCATCACCTTTGGTATTAATGATTGCAAAATCTTTTAGCATCACTTCATTAGAAGTGACCAAAAGACCTTGGGCACCTGTCATCTGATCTGTAAAATCAAGTATTGTTTTGTCGTGTCCCTCTCCAGAAAAAAGAATATTATCAACATCAAGAGACAGTCCATCTTCAATTTTATACACACCTGATATTAAGTGAATTTCATCGCCAGGCTGAGCTAATATTAGAGCTTCCTGAATTCTTTCTTGGGCATTATCACTAGGAGGAATAATAAAAACATCTGATTGTGCATCAAAAGAAATGAATAAAAAAATAGTGAATATTATTCTCATGGTTAAATACTATCAAAGAAACCGATCAGAATAATTATAAAATAGTCTAATGGCGGAGAGGGAGGGATTCGAACCCCCGGAAGGTTTAACCCTTCAACGGTTTTCAAGACCGCCGCATTCGACCGCTCTGCCACCTCTCCTTATTCATTAGAACCTTTATTCTATAGTGTCTCTGGATGTTTTCAAAGATTTATCCAATTTTGTCTAAATGCCTCTTTGGTTGCACTTTGGTTGCATTTTAGTTCCAACTGGCTCTGATCTTCGTTTCAAGTTGCTGTATTAAATCATCATCAACGCTGGTAAACAAGTGTCCATATACATCCACTATGGTTGATATATTAGAATGACCAGCCCTTTTTGAGACTAAGAAAGAATATTAAATTCCTAGGTATTTATAGGCTTCAGCAATTTTCTTGACGGCAATAACCATAGCTGCTGTCCTAAAATCCTTTATCTTTTTATCAGAATGATATTTTTCATGAATTTTTTTATAGCCCTCTCTCATTTTTTCTTCAAGGCCTGATCGTACTAAGTCAATCTCTGTTGAACCTTTCACAACTTCTGTTCTTAAATGTTTAGGAAAATTATTGCCCGTCATTAATTCCAGAGCATCCACCATTTGACTTTGTTTCTTTTCATCATCTCTTTCTTGCATTAAACCATAACGCATTTTTGATAAGTTTTTTACCCATTCAAAATAAGACACCACCACTCCACCAGCATTTGCATAAAAATCGGGAATAATAATTACGCCTTTTCGAATCAATATTCTATCTGCTTCTGCAGTCACTGGTCCATTTCCTGCTTCAACAATTAATTTAGCTTTTATATTTTTAGCATTTCCCTTATGAATAACACTTTCAGTTGCTGCTGGTATTAAAATATCACAGTCTTTTATTAAAAATCTGTTTCTTGTCTTAGTGAAACCATCGTATCCTTCAAAGGTTTTTTTCTTATTAAAATATTTTTTCAGTTTTTCAACATCAATCCCATTTTCATCAACTACAGAGCCATCCTTCTCAATGACAGTGATAATTTTTGCCCCGTTTTCTGCAAGTAATGATCCCACGTGATAACCCACATTACCAAAACCTTGGATCACGATTCTCTTATCACTTAATTCACAAGTAAAACCAATTCTTTTATAGTCTTTTGAATATTTGAGAAATTCTTTGATTGCATAAAATACTCCCCGACCAGTGGCTTCAATTCTTCCATAAACACCTCCCATAGAAATAGGTTTACCTGTGACACAGGCCAGAGCATCAATTTCAGTTGGGTTTAACCTTCTATATTCATCGCTGATCCATGCCATCACATTTTCATCAGTGCCCATGTCAGGAGCTGGTACATTTTGTGAAGGATGAATGAGATTTCTTTTTGCAAGTTCATTTGTGAACCTTCTTGTAATCCTTTCTAGTTCATCTCTTTTCCAATCATTTGGATTGATTACTAATGCTCCTTTTGATCCTCCAAATGGTAGATCCATGAGTGAACATTTATAGGACATAAGAGCTGCTAATGCTTCTACTTTTTCCTGTGATGAATCTATTGAATATCTAATGCCTCCTTTAACCGGTTCTTTGTGTTCTGAGTGAACGCATCTGTATCCTGTAAAAGTATGGATTTGATTTCTAAGTTTTACACCAAAACTAACCTTATATATTGAATTTGCTAACTTAATTTTTTTAGCTAAATCATCGGGTAGAGATAACAGTTTCGCTGATTGATCAAATGTTTCATTTACCGATTGTAATAAGTCTGTTGAATTATTCATGTGATTAATCTTCAGTGTTTTTATAATTATCTTTTATAAAATTGAAAAAAGTTATCCCTTCTTTGTGTAATATAAAAATAGTCATATCACCAATCTCCTTAGCCTCTGATCATTCAAACATAAATATTTCGATAAAAAAATCAAAATAACATTAATAGGAGAGTTTAAATGATATTAGAAGACAATAAAATACCATCTTCGCCCTATTGCTATTGTTTCTATCTCTATACTTTTAGTGATGCTTGAATTAAGTTTGAACTAAGAAATAGACCTAGTCATAATTGCATAGATTTAGTATTTTAACGCTCAGATACCTACCTTGAATAAGAGTGATACAATGATTATGTTTAACATCACTTAAACATACAATTAAACATAATTTTACATGAAAGAAAAAGAATACCCAGAGGTTGGAGGAAGATCAGCT
>Ga0257121_1000285_pt1 | contig 44174 bp, 47 predicted proteins | sample SI106_100metaG_FD_190180 | JGI IMG/M metagenome (GOLD analysis project Ga0257121, IMG submission 190180) | Marine microbial communities from Saanich Inlet, British Columbia, Canada - SI106_100 | ecosystem: Environmental > Aquatic > Marine > Inlet | place: Canada: British Columbia | collected...
GAGGTAAAATTGTAAAGCTTGCAGATTCTATTAAACTAAATTCAGATATTTACAAACAATTAACAGTTGAAGAAAATATTTTCTACAAAACTATCTATGACAATAGTAAAGAATTTGAAAATCAAGTAAGAGGAAATTCAAATGAGTAATACACAAACTAGTACATTCACTGATTCTGCATTATCAGATAAAGTAAAACAATTTCTAACTAGATTCAAAGATAAGCAAGGCAATTACACATATGTTGATGCAATTGATGCAATGATGCCAAAAAATGCAAAATACATTGTAGTTGATTATAATGATCTTGTCACTGAACCTGAAATTGAAATAATTTTTTCTGAAAACCCTGATAGAATTTTTGATGCTTTTGGAAGGGCAATTAAAGAAGCATTACAAACAAGATTTCCAGAATATGCTGAAAAAATTAAAGAAGAAGTTCGTGTAAGAATAGCTAACTTTCCATTAGAGAGAAGTTTAAGACAAATCAATGCTGAAACAATTGGAAATATTACAAGTGTTTCAGGAATGGTTGTTAGAGCATCAGAAGTAAAACCACTTGCAAAAGAATTAATTTTTGTTTGTCCTGACGAGCATATTACAAAAATAATTCAACTAAAAGGAATGGATGCAAAAATTCCAGTAATATGTGATAATCCAAGTTGTAAACAAAGAGATTTTGAATTAAAACCAGAAGCAAGTAAGTTCATTGATTTTCAAATTCTTAGATTACAAGAACTTCCTGAAGATCTACCTCCAGGACAATTACCTCATTATATTGATGTCACAATTAGGCAGGATTTAGTTGATAATTCAAGACCAGGGGACAGAATTATTCTTACAGGAGTGGTTAGAGTGGAACAGGAGTCTGTTGCTGGAGTTCAACGAGGTCATAGTGGATTATATCGATTAAGAATTGAAGGTAATAATATTGAATTTTTAAGTGGTCGTGGTTCTAAAACTGATAGAAAAATTGGTAGGGAAGAAATTTCTCCAGAAGAAGAAAAACGAATCAAAGCTCTTAGTCAAAGTTCTGATGTTTATCAAAGATTAATTGATTCATTTGCACCACACATTCAAGGTCAATCATTAATCAAAGAAGCTATTTTGTTACTTATCGTTGGTTCCAATCAAAGATTGTTGGGAGATGGCAGTAAAATTAGAGGAGACATTAATGTATTTTTAGTTGGAGATCCTGGTACTGCAAAAAGTGAGATGTTAAAATTTTGTGCAAGAATTGCACCACGAGGTTTGTATACTTCTGGTAGAGGTTCAACAGCTGCAGGACTTACAGCTGCTGTAGTTCGAGATAAAACAGGAATCATGATGTTAGAGGCAGGTGCAGTTGTACTTGGTGATCAAGGTTTAGTAAGTATCGACGAATTTGATAAAATGAAACCTGAAGATAGAAGTGCATTACACGAAGTTATGGAACAACAATCAGCAAGTATTGCAAAAGGTGGAATTGTAGCTACACTAAATGCTAGAACATCAATTTTAGCTGCAGCAAATCCAATGTATGGAAAATATGATCCATTCAAAAATATTACAGAAAATGTAAATTTGCCTATTCCATTGTTAACTAGATTTGATTTAATTTTTGTTGTTAGGGATATTCCTACTAAAGAAAGAGATGCACAAATTGCAAAACATATCATTCAACGCAATACTAGTTCAGGAACTGATAAAAAATCTGTAGTTGAAGTTGATTTGTTAACTAAATATCTCTCATATGCAAAACGTGGTACACCTGAATTAACAAAAGAAGCTGAAGCAAAAATTCTTGATTATTATCTACAAATGAGAAATGTGGAATCTGAAGAAATGATTACTGTAACTCCTAGACAATTAGAGGGAATTATCCGACTTTCAACTGCTAGAGCCAGGCTACTCATGAAAGATAAGGTTGAAGAGGAAGATGCTGAGCGTGCAATTTTCCTAATCCAAAGCATGCTTGAAGATGCAGGCGTTGATGTCAATACTGGTAAAGTTGATCTTGGTGTACTACAAGGAAAGCCAAGAAGTGAAGTATCAAAAATGCAATTATTTATGGATGTTCTAAAAAGTCTTGAGGGTGACAATAAAGTTGCCGTTGAAGAAAGAGCATTTGTACAAGAACTTGAAAAAAGTGAGAAATTCACTGAAGAGGAAGCAAGAAATTACATTCGAAGAATGCTTAGAGAAGCATCTATTTATGAATCAAAACCCGGTCATTATAACCGAGTATGAAAATAGAAAAACTTGATCTAGAACCTAAAGTAATTGATTTTCTAAAATCTGAAGGATATGAAGAACTTTTTGAACCACAAGAACAATCTGTAAAAGCAGGATTATTTGATGAAAAAAAGAATTTTTTGATCACAATACCTACTGCAAGTGGAAAAACTCTCATTGCAATGTTAGCAATTCTTTCACATCTTTCAAAACATAAAACTAAAGTTGTTTACCTTACTCCATTACGTGCATTAACCAGTGAAAAATTTGAAGAGTTTAAAAAACTAGAGAAATTAAATTTAGGTCGAAAAATAAAAATTGCATTATCTACAGGAGATTCAAAAGAAAAAAAAGAGAAATTAGAAGATGCAGATGTAATATTTCTTACAAATGAAAGCATGGATGCAAATCTGGTATTTCAGAAAGATTGGATTTATGACATAGGATTAGTAGTTTCTGATGAAATTCATCTAATTGGTGATAATACACGTGGTCCTACATTAGAAATTATTCTCACCCGATTTAAATCTGGATTTATTGGAAAAAATCCCCCTAAAATTATTGGACTTAGTGCAACAATATCAAATAGTAATGAACTTGCAGATTGGTTGAATTGTGAATTAGTTGAGAGTACATTTAGACGGGTTCCATTATCTGAAGCTGTTTACAGTCGACATATTATAACAAATCAAGACAGAGAAGAAACCGAGGGAAATTTTGCCAAAAATCGTCAAGAATCTAGGCATCCAAAAGCTTGGATTGGGTTAGGATTAGATACTGTGGCTGAGAAACATCAATGTTTGATATTTGCAATGACTAGAAAAAATGCTGTAGCATGGGCAAAAGAAGCTGGATTAGATGTTGTAAAGGAGCTTAAACCAAATCAGAAAAAAGAATTAGAAAAAATTTCAAAGAAAATTCTTCCAAAAGAGGATTATGATAATACAAAATTAACTAGTGAATTAGCAAAAACAGTAAAAAATGGCACGGCATTTCATCATGCAGGACTTGATCAAAGATGTCGTACAATAATTGAAAATGCATTTAAAAATAGACACATAAAATTATTAACTGCAACTCCAACTTTAGCTGCCGGTGTAAACTTACCAGCACGTCGAGTTGTAATTCCCAGTGTAATGAGATATACAAATAATGGTTTGGAAAAAATTAGTATTTTAGAATATAAACAAATGTGTGGTAGAGCTGGAAGACCACAATATGATGATATGGGTGAATCAATAATTATTGCAAAAGGATATCCTGATGAAATACTAGAACATTATGTTGATGGTGAACCAGAACCATTGGAATCAAAAACATTAGATGAAGATAGTTCTTTAAGAATTAATTTACTTGGATTTATTTACACTGCATCTAAATTCAATCCGACATCTTATGAAAAAATAATAAAATTCTTTTCACAAACTTTTGCTGCCTACCAACTTTCTGATGATTCTGTATTGGAAAAAAAGGTAACAAAACAACTTGAAAAATTAAAAGAATATGGAATGATCACTGATGAAAATGGCTTTGAACCTACAAAATTTGGTATTCGAATTTTTTATTTAAGAATTGATCCTGAAACCGCATTTGATATGACTGGTTACATTGAAGATTATCTAAGAGGAACAAAACATACATTTGGAATATTATACATGATTACAAATCTTCATGAATTTTATTCACAATATCCAATACCTGATAAATATCAAGGCGATATGGATGATCTTATTGATCCAAATGAAAAATTATACAGAAATCAAGAATTTTTAAGGGAATACTGTTTCAAAAGTCTATTAATTCTTTACAAGTGGATTGATGCTATGACTTATCAAGATATGTCAGACCATTTTGATGCTGAACCAGGTGATATATTCTATATAAAAGAAAATGCAAAAAATTTAGTCTATATTTTTACAGAAATTATTAAATTTTGGAGAGATTATGCCAAAGAAAATAAACAAAAAAAGATTGTATCTGAATATCAGAGTCTTATTGATGAATCAGATTTACTGAAATTACAAATTCAGCATGGTGTTCCAGAAAAATATCTTGAATTAGTAAAAATTAAACAAATTGGACGAGTCCGTGCTCAAATTTTGTATAAAAATGGTTTCAAAAATCGTCTTGATTTAGAAAAAGCGAAAATAGAGAAATTAGCAAAAATTGATAAAATTGGTTTAACCATAGCAAATAACATTAAAGCTGAATTAACGAAGATTAGATATTGATTGAATTAATTATCCCTGCAATAATTTCTTGCATACTTGCATTTTTTGTAGTATATTTCACTACTCCACCATTAATCAAAATTTTGGTAAAAAAGAATTATACGGTAAAAGATATGAACAAAAAAGAAAATGTAATGGTTGCAAGACCTGGTGGAATATCTATAATATTGGGAATTGTTGTCTCCGAGCTTGTTCTTTACGGGTTTTTTCAACTAAATGAAATTCTTGCAATAATAATTACAACTACAGCAGCATTTACAATTGGTTATGTTGATGATAGAAAAGTAATGGGAGGTTGGTTTAAACCTCTAACTCTTGCAATTGCTGCACTACCAATTATTTTTCTTGGTGCATATAGTTCAGATCTTGCATTTCCATTATTTGGAGATGTTCAAATCCCATTACTGTATCTTGGATTGATAATTTTTATGATTCCTATTACCGGAAATACAATTAATTCTATTGATGTTTTTAATGGTGTTGCTAGTGGTTTTATGGTAATCGCAAGTTTCACATTATCTATTTGTTTATTTATTTTACAAAATTATGAAATTGCTATTGTTAGTTTGCCTTTAGGGTTTGTTTCATTGGCATTTTACAAATATCATAAAATACCAAGTAAAATTTTTCCTGGAGATTCTGGAGCATTAACATTTGGTGCTATGTATGGTGTTATTGCAATTATTGGGGGTGTAGAAATTATTGCAGCCATTGCACTCTTACCTGCTGTAATCAATTCATTTTTGTTCCTATCCAGTGTAAAACGAGTAGTAGAACATAGACAAATCAAAGGAAAACCTGTTGAATTTACTAGTGATTTTAAATTAAAAGCAACTAATGACAAAACAGCACCTGTAACTTTAGTAAGATTAATTCTTGCAGGTGGTCCATTAACTGAAAAACAAGTTGGATTTGCAATTTTCAAACTTGCAATATTTTCTGGAATCTTAGCTATTATTACTGCATTTATGATGGGTGTTTCTCTTTGAAGTCTGGACTTTATGGTTTTTTATTTGCAATGTGGGGTTTGATCATTATTGGAGGTGGTATAATGGTTGTTTTGTTAGGTCCGTTTACAATACAACAATTTGGTGATTTTCATTGGGTAATTGCATCAGGAATTAAAGTAACTATTGCCTTGATCTTAGTTGTAATCTGGATTTTAATTTTATCAAAATTAAAAAATTATATCTTCAAAAAAGAATTAAGTTCTTAACTATCTATCCATTTTTTTCTTTTTTTATCATATTCTTCTCTACTATATCTTAGAAAAGCTGGTGACCCTGCAACAACAGTATTTTCTTCAACGTCCCTTGTTACAATAGCACCCATTGCAACAACACTGTTTTTTCCTATAGTTATTCCTGCTTTAATCACTGCACGTGCACCAATTATTGCATTATCTTCAATTGTAACTCCTTCCATTTTATCACACATTGGATATGGGTCGTTTGTTAAAACAGCTGCTGGACCAATGAACACATTTTTTCCAATTCTAGATAATGGTGGAATGTATGCTTGCCCTTCAATTTTTGTATTATCTCCAATTTTTACATCATAATCAATATGTGCAAGGGATCCAATTTTTACATTATCTCCAATTTCAACATCATCGCCAACATATGAAAAATGCCAAATTTGGACATTTTTCCCAATTTTTGCTTTTTCAGAAATAAAATTTGTAACCATTATCTCACAAATGCCATGGATTTGCCTTTGTAATAATTTTTTCAGGTAATTTGTCTTTGTTATTGTTTAAAAATTCCATTTCGTGCTTTTTATCTCTAAGGTCATCTGGTAACATTATTGGAATTTCTTCCATTATTGGATAAAATCTAGAACATTTTGGACAAAATATTGCACCCTCAATAATAACATCGTTTTTTTCTTTAATTTCAAATAATTCTAAGGGATGATTCTTGTCTATTGGACATGCTAGTATTTCCATCATTGTTTTATTCATTTTAAATCCAGATAAATTGGGGTTCCTTTTTGACTAGATAAAAGTGCCGCTTCTGCAATCTTTGTAACATTGACTGCTTCTTGTGATTTGACAACTTGTTTAGTTTTATCTCTAATGGCATCTAAGAAATTTTGAATTTCTCGCATTAATGGTTCTTCTTTTTCATTTTCGATAATTTGAGTTTCTTCATCTTTTTCAACTATAATTTTTTGAGTGATAAAATCTGATGAAATAATTGCTTCTGTACATACTGCACTAAATTTTCTAACTTTTTTTGGTGTAATCCAATTTGATGAAATTATTGCAACTTTATTATTTTTATATCCTAACATGATACTTGCAAAATCTTCATGTTCATGCTTAATTTTTCCTGCACGTGCAAAAACTACTTGGGGCATATCATTAAACAACCAATTTGCAGTATCTATGTCGTGAACTGATGTATCATAGATAATTCCAACATCTTTGATATGTAATGGCATTCGATTTTCTCTATGAAATTCAAGCATTACTAAATCTCCGTATTTTTTTTCATTAACTATTTTTTTTACAATATCAACTGCAGGATTGAATCTTTCAATATACCCACATGTTAGAATCACTTTATTTTTTTCTGCAAGTTTAGCAAGTTTTTCACCATCTTCAGATTTGTATGTCATTGGTTTTTCTACAAAAACATGTTTTCTAGATTCCAATAATTTCATTGCAATTTGTGTGTGTGTTGATGTTGGTGTGACAACAAATGCCCCATCAAATTCTTCCGAACGTAATAATTCATCTAATGATTCATAATTATTTACTGAATATTTTTTTCCATATTCCTTACTTTTATCCGGATTAGCATCACATATTGCTACAAGTACGCCTAATTCTGATAAAATTCTGGTATGATTTTTCCCCCATCCACCAGTTCCAATTTGAACAATTTTCATCTAATAAACCTCAGTCAACCAATGAGCATAATCAATATTTTTATTCATTACTATGTCGGAATACTCTTGCATCATTTTTTTTGTAATATCTCCTGGTTTTCCATTGCCTATTTTTTTAGAATCCATAGAAATTACTGGTGTAATTTCTGCAGCTGTACCTGTTAGAAAAATTTCATCTGACATTATTAGTTCACTTCTCTTGAAATTTCGTTCAATTACGTCCATGTCTAAATCTTTTCCAATTTTGAGTACTGCATCTCTAGTTATACCTTCTAATGCTGAAGATGATAATGATGGTGTAATTAATTGACCTTCTTTTATAATGAATATATTTTCCCCTGGTGCCTCACTTACATTTCCATTTTGATCAAGTAGAATTGCTTCATCTACGCCAACTCTTTTTGCTTCTTGTGTAGCAATAATTGAATTAAGATAATTTCCTCCCATTTTTGCTTGTGTGGGTGTAGAATTATCTGAGAATTTTCTCCAAGATACTATTGCTGTGGTAATGCCATTTTTATTAAATAAATCTCCAAATGGAAATGTAAAAATTGCAACATTTGTTGGAGATTTTTCTGTTACATGAAGATTAATCCCATAATCCCCTACAAAATAAAATGGTCTAATATAACAGGATTTTTTAATATTATTTTTTTTACAAATTCCCATTACTGCATTAGTTATTTGTTCATCTGTAAAATTTAATGAAATATTATAAAATTGACCTGATTTTCTAAATCGTTTTACATGTTCTTCTAATCTAAATACATGAAGATTTTTTCCATTCCAATATGCTCTAATTCCTTCAAAAATTGATGTTCCATAATGAAGAGCATGAGTAGTTATTGGTATTTGGGCTTTTTCTGCAAGGATGTACTTTCCATCAAACCAAACATATTTTGATAAAGGAAGTTTCATACAAAAGTTTTAGACAATCTCTATTAATCTATTTTCAATTAATTTACTGATTTTATACTAATGATTTTTTTATTTTTTTGACCAACCTTCTTTAGGAAATTTCATTCCTACGACTCGGGTAGTCATATCTTCACCAGATGAATATTTTTCTATAGTTTCCCATTCATCTTCAATAATTTTGACTATTTCTTTTGGAACATCTTCTTTCCAATTAGAATTTTTTTCTAATACTGCATCATACAATTTCTCTTTAACTGATGCTGCAGATAGAGATTTTCTTTCACCAATTTTTGGTTTTAATCTATACATTTTCAACATGTATCCTTCTGCCTTGTCCCCAGTGTATGAAAAATAATCCCCTTCAACTCCATTAAGAATTTGTTTTCTTAGTTTCCATGATTTTCTTCTTACTAATGGCGGGAGATATTTTTTAAACGGCGCTAGAAAAGCGTAATCATCAGTTATTTTAATTGAATCTCCAAAAATTGATTCAAGCATTTTTTTTCTAGTTTCAAAATTAAATGGAAAACTTTTACTGTTTACTTCTCTGTCCTCATACTTGAAAATAACAGGCATTACTTTTACAATATCCGCCTCTTTTTTCAATTCTTTAATGATCTCTACATGAGCATTTGTTACTGGATTTAGATGAGCAAGATATAGGGCTGTTGTCAATTATAATTTCTAAATAATTCTCATATTTCAATGATTAATTTTACGAATAATTCTATCCGTATGATTCGTACTTAACTTCAAAGCTTCCATCTTCACGTTTATCGTGCTCTGTGATGAACCCTTTGGGCTTTAAAAAGTCCATAACTCCATCAATCGTTCCTTGCCAACCACAAACATAGAAAATTGTATTTTCTTGAGTAATTTTATCTCCAATTAATTCTTCTAATGGTGACATGTCTGCACCTCTAGGTCTTAGAAATGTTTCAACTCTTCCAATTTGACCAGCCCAACTTCTGTTAAACCATTCTTGTGGTCTACTAATTGCTGCTCGATATTTAAAATTCCATTTATCCTTGCCTTTTGCAACACTTTCATCTTCAAGACCTGTTAGCAAATCTTTGTAACTTAATTCATCAACGTAACTTGCACCATGTAAAACAACAATCTCTCGTTTGTCATTAGTATCATGAAGATGTTGTGCAAAACTGACAAATGGTGCCAATCCAGTTCCACCGCCAATACAAATTATTCTTCTTGTATCTTTTTCACCATTTGGTAATTCTTCACTAATTCCTAATGCTCTACCTGTCGGTTTTAACCAAAGGATTTCGTCTCCTTCTTTTGCATTAAATATTTGTGTAGTTAATCTTCCTGGAAGTGGTTTTCTAACCCATCTTATTACAAATTCAATATACTCTTTATTTTCTGGATGAGATGCAATTGAATATGCTCGTCTAACAATTTTTCCATCATTTGCTGGATTTGGTAAACCTAATGTAAGAAATTGACCTGCTTCAAAATCTGGAACTGGACCTTCATTTGGAACAATTCTCATTATAACCAAATCCTCTTTTAACAATTGAACGTATGTAATAGTTGCTTTATTATCTACGACCATGACAATTCAATCAACATATTGAAGTTTAAATATATTGTGATAATTTCATTAACCTAATTTTTTAAATCGCTAAACGTTAATAACCAATTTAGAAAATATTATTCAATCAGCATTCTGATTATTGGGCCGGTCGTCTAGTCTGGTAGGATAGGTGCATGGCATGCATCGGATCAAGGGTTCAAATCCCTTCCGGTCCACTTATTTTTTTAATTTCAATAATAGATTTTTTATTTGCTGATCATTATTTTTTGAAATTTCTTCAATTTTATTTTTTGAAATTTTGGCATTTACTTGAATTGCTGCTTGTAATGCACTTTTTTGTACATCTAAATTAGAATCTGAAAGTAATTTTAAAATAATATCTGTAATTTTATCTGCTTTTAGATATCCTAATGCTCCAATTGCACAAGACCTTACCATTCCATGCTCATCTTCTATTAGTTTTATTATTTCTGGAATTGCATTTTTTTCATTTCGATTAGCTAATACTAGTGATGTAAAACCTCTGATATTTTTATTTGAAGAATTGAGATTATTAATTAGAATCTTAGAAATTTTATTTTGATTTAATAAAAGTGTGTTAAATGCTTCTCCTCTAACTTGAATATCATCATCATTTAATCTTAAAATTATTTGTTCTATTATTTTTAAATTATTTGTATTATCTAAAGTTTGTAAGATTTTAATTTTATTTTCAGCCTCTCCTGATTCTAATATTTTTATAATATCTTCCATACTAATGTTAAATTCTATTTTGAACTTAATAATTCTTAAATTTTTTATAAATATTCTAAAAAATTCATTTTAACTTTAAATTATTGTTAGATCCTAAACTAATCATGTCCACTGAAACTAGAGACACCATATTCATTGGTAAGAAACCATTGATGGCCTATGTAACATCGACGCTAATTCAATTAGCAAATATACCATCCGTCAACATCAAAGCTAGAGGACTCAGTATAGGTCGTGCTGTAGATGTAGCTCAAATTGTCGCACGAAAAACTGAAAATGCCGGATATTCTATCGGAAATATCAAAATTGATTCTGAATCATTGGAATCAGAAGATGGTAGAACACGAAATGTTTCAACAATAGAAATTGAAGTAAAGAGAAACGCAGCTTAATTGTACTTTACTTGAAATTTTTTATTTTCTTTTTGAAAACTTGTACTTTGTTTCCATTTTTTTGAATTTATCTAGTTCCACCAAATTATTGAATTGATCAAAATTTACTACTTTTTGTTTATATTTTGCCGTGGTTCCTGTATTTTTTAATTCTTGTAAAATATTCATTGTTGCAAACGTATTTGCAAATAATACTGATAATGGGTATAGGATTATGTTGAATCCAATTTTGTTTAATGTTTGTGCTGAATTCATTGGTGTCGCTCCTCCTTCAATCATATTTGCAACTAGTGGAGATTTGATCTCTTTTCCAATTTTTTTCATTTCATCTAGTGATCTTGGAGCTTCTATAAACACAGCATCAGCTCCTGTTTTTTTATTTTGAATTCCTCTTTCTATTGCTGCTTCTAATCCTTCTATTGCTCTTGAATCTGTTCTAGCAACAATAATGAAATCTTTATTTTCACGTGCATCAATTGCTGCACCAAGTTTTTCTGTATATTCTTCTTGTGATATGACTTCCTTTCCTTGCATATGTCCACATCTTTTAGGCCATTTTTGATCCTCTAGAAATATGCCTGCAGCCCCTGCAGATTCTAATTCTTTTACTAATTTCCAAACACTTAGTGCATTACCATAACCCGTATCTGAATCAACGATAAGTGGAACTGAAATTGCATTTGATATTCTTCTTGCATTATCAACTGTTTCAGTTGCACCAATAAATCCATAATCTGGCATTCCAAATAATGTTGCTGACGTACCATATCCAGTTTGAAACATTGCATCAAATCCCACTTTTTCTGCAATTTTTGCTCCAATTGCATCATATACACCTGGTATGACAAGAGGTTTTTTTGATTTTATCATTCTAGATAACTTTTTCATAGATTTCTATTTTCTTTGAATTATTTATGATTTTAAATTATATTGTTTTATAATTATTTTTTTAAATTATTCTATTTTAATTTCTTTACCTGCTTTTACTACTTTTTTTTCATTCATTTTATTTAATTCATCTTGTAGAAATTTTTTGTATTTCTGAGTCTCCTCATCTGTCATGTTTGTTATGTTAGAACTTAAAATAGATCCCATTGAAGAAATTTTTTCAAGCAAGTCTATTGCAACAAATCTTCCTACATTTCCTAATCTGAATAAAACTTCTAATTGATTTTTAACAATGTCATTAATCTTATCAACATCATGTGCTGTCTCTGCACCTTTTTTTGTTAATTGATATCTTCCATCTTTTGTTTCTTCAATTAAATTCTCATCTAAGAGTCGACCTAATAATGGATAAATTAATCCTGGAGATGGTTTCCAAATTCCGTTACTTTGTTTTACTGCATAATCAATAATTTCTTTTCCAGTGTATGTTTTCTCTTTTAATAATTCCAAAATAAAATATCTTGAAAACCCTCTTGGAACTGAACTTCCTACTCTTTGAAACCATTCAGAAATCATCACTAGTGATATCACTAGTGATATATTTTAATATTTCTAAATATGCCTGACATTACTTCATATTTAACCCAAAAATAGTGATTTTGTATTAAAAATGGTTAATTCTTTAGAATTTGATCTAATTATCTGTGGTTCAGGACTTGCTGGATTACGAGCTGCAATAGCAGCTGCAAAGAAAGGCCCACATCTAAAAATTGGAATTGTTTCTAAAGTACAAGTTATGCGTTCTCATTCAGTTTCAGCAGAAGGTGGAACTGCTGCAGTACTTTTTGAAGATGAAGGTGATACAATTGAATCTCATGTTTATGATACTGTAAAAGGAAGTGACTTTCTTGCAGATCAAGATGTTGCTGAAAGATTATGTGTTGAAATGCCACAAGAAATTCATCAACTGGATCATTGGGGAATGCCTTGGTCTAGAAGAGATAATGGTCGAATTGATCAAAGAAATTTTGGTGGTTATAGTTTTCCTAGAGCAACATATGCATCTGATAAAGTTGGTTTCTTTGAAATGCAAACTTTGTATGATACATGTCAGAAATATGATAATATTGAATATCTTAACGAATGGTTTGTAACATCAATTATTCATGATGGTAAAACATTCATGGGTGTTACTGCAATTGAATTATCTTCTGGCACATTTTACACAATTAAAGGAAAAGCTCTAATCATTGCAACTGGTGGTGCTGGACGTTTATACAGCTTTTCAACTTATGCTTTATCTTCAACTCCTGATGGATTGGATATGGGATTTCGTGCTGGTATGGCATTAAAAGATATGGAATTTGTACAATTCCATCCAACTGGAATTTTACCTTCTGGAATATTGATCACTGAAGGTGCTAGAGGTGAAGGTGGTTATCTACTTAACAACAAAGGAGAACGATTTATGAAAAATTATGCTGCTGGAAAAATGGAATTAGCTCCACGTGATATTGTTTCAAGATCTATTATGACTGAAATTGAACAAGGTAATGGGTTCAAACATGAAACTGGTGCTGATTGTATGAAACTTGATATTCGACATCTCGGTGACGAGAAGATTAAAGAAAAATTAGGTGGAATTAGAGAAATTTCAATTAAATTTTCTGGAATTGATCCTGCCAAAGATTTGCTTGACATTAGACCTGTTTGTCATTATATGATGGGTGGATTACATACTGATATTGACGGTGCAACTGAAATTCAAGGTGTTTGGGCTGCAGGTGAGGCTGCATGTAATAGTGTTCACGGTTCTAATCGTTTAGGTGCAAACTCAACTTCAGAATGTATTGTTTGGGGTAAAATTACAGGTGAACTGGCAATTGAATATATTCAAAATAAGACAACATCAAACCCATGGCCTCATCATTTAGTTGATTTGGAAGAAAAAAGAATCTATGATGAAATATTCAGAGGAAATGGCGATGTCAATCCATATGAAATTAGACAAGAACTAACTGATACTTTGAATGACAAGGCATATGTTTATAGAAATGAAACTGATCTCGTTGATGGTTTGAAGAAAGTTCGTGAATTGAAAAAACAATCTTGGAAACATGTTGATGATAAAGCAAAAGAATACAATACTAATTTTGCAAATGTTATGGAGTTAGATTCCATGTTTAGAGTTGCAGAAGTAATTTTAGTTGGTGCAATTAATCGAAAGGAATCTCGTGGTGCACATGCAAGAACTGATTATCCTAAACGTGACGATGCAAATTTCTTACATCATACACTTGCATATTATGATCCAAATGAACCAATAATGAAAACACACCCTGTGACAATTACTAAATATCAACCAGTGGAGAGAAAATATTAAATGACTGAAGACGAACATCGTGAAGGCATCAAAGGAATGGCAAACCCTGGTCGTTATGGAATTGAACGTGTTGCATATTTGTTAATGCGTTTAAGTGGATTGGGATTGTTAGGATATTTTATTGCACATATTTATGAAACAAGTAATATTTTACGAGGTCGAATGGGTTGGGATGAATTTCTTGCATTAACTCAAACTACTGAAGGACATATCTTTTTAGCACTTGTAATTGGAATGTGTGTTTTTCATACTGGAAATGGAATTCGAATTATGTTGGGACATGGTGGTGTTGGTGTAGGTAAACCTGCTAGACCTGATTATCCATATGATCCAGCATCTCAAAATTATAGGCATAAAATAGGAATTTACTCTTCCATTATTCTTGCAGCAGTTGCAATGATGTATGGAATGGCAGTAATGTTTGGTGAATAAAATGAAAGAAAGTACAATAATGAAAATTCACTATGGAACTGCTTTAGCTGCAGTTGGCTTAGTTGCAGTTCATATTTTGATGCGTCTTACAACTGGATTTGCTGACTCTTTAGAATATGAGAATGTTTTAGCTAATTATCGATCTGTTCCATATGTTGTAATGCTTGAATTAATTTTGATTTTACTTTCAGTTCATGGATTTAATGGATTAAGAGTTATCTTGTTGGAATTAAAACAAGGTAGGGTATATGAGAAAGCTGTTTCGTATGGTTGTGTAGTGGCAATGATTGGATTAATTGGATATGGTTCAAGAACAATTATTATGACAAATATGGGAATGGTATAGAGATGGCTCAAGTATCTAGTATTGTAGATGAACAAGTACCAACTCCATTATCTACATCAAAATCTATTTTACTTAGAATTTCCAAATTTAACCCTGAATCTGATGATTCAACTAAATTCATGGAATTTAGTATATCTTATGAAAAATGGACAACAGTGTTAGAAGCAATTCTTGATGTCAAAAAGCATTTTGATCATTCTGTAGCTGTCCGTTATTCTTGCAGACAAGCCACATGTGGATCTTGTGGTATGTTGATTAATGGAAAACCTCGACTTGCATGTTTTACTAAAATTAGTGAATTAGATTCTGATGTCGTTACAGTTGAACCTATGAATAATTTTCCAGTAATTCGTGATTTGACAGTTAGATTTGAAAAATTATTTAATACACATCAAAAAATTAAACCTTATCTAATTCGTGATGATACTGAACTAGAATCTGATGAAAGAGAATTTTTACAATCACCTCAAGAAGTTGAACAATACATCCAATTTGCCAATTGTATCAAATGTGGATTATGTAATTCTGCATGTCCAACTATGGCTACTGATTCATCATTTGTCGGACCTCAGGCATTAGCACAAGCATATCGATATGTTGCTGATAGTAGAGATAAAGGAAAAGATACTAGATTAAATATAATTGATGAATCTCATGGTATTTGGAGATGCCACTTTGCTGGTTCATGTAGTCAGGTATGCCCAAAAGGTGTTGATCCTGCAATGGGAATTCAATTTCTTAGAGGATATTTGTTAGGATTTAGAAGTTAATCTGATTTTTTTGGAAGTTCATTTACTTTATTGGGATTAGGACTATTGTTAACCTGATTGTTGATTTGTTCTGCCATAAAGTGATTTGATACATTCACTTTGACATCTTCTACACCATCTACTTTCAAAAGATAATCATGAACATCCTGACAAATTTTGAAACCAAATACTGCTGGACAGAAAGGACTAGTTAGATGCAAATCTACCTTGACATTGCTATCACTGATGTCTACCTCATCAATTAACTCTAATTCCACAATAGATGTGTTAATTTCTGGATCTACAATCTTTGATAATTCATCAAAAATTTTAACTCTAAGTAATTTGATATCTTGACTCATGTCGGCAGAAGCATTTATGCTATATATAACCATTTTACAACATTAGATGATGTATCGTTCTCGACTTGGTACTGATTTGAGTAATATTACTTTAGATTATGTTTCATCAATCAATGATGATTCTGAAATTGCTTTGTATGATATTATTGGAAGTCAAGCTCATACCATAATGTTATTTCAAAATAATATTATTACAAAAAATGACGCAAAAAAAATTTTATCATCTTTAGAGAGTATGAAAAATGAAAAATTTGATTCTTCATCTGGAGCAGAGGATATTCATGAATTAATTGAATCTCTAGTAATTAAAAAAGCAGGTATGGCAAGTGGTGGAAAAATGCATACTGCAAGATCCAGAAATGATCAAGTTGTTTTAGATATTCGAATGAAAATTAGAGATGACATTAACATAATTTGTAATTGTCTTTTGGATACAATTGAATCACTTGTATCTGTATCTAAAAATCATCAAAAAACAATTATGCCTTTTTACACTCATCTTCAACAAGCTCAAGCAGGTTTATTTTCTCATTATCTTTTAGCTCAAGCAGATGTTTTATCTAGGGATTTCCAAAGATTGTTTGATACCTTTCAAAGAATTAATCAAAGCCCTCTTGGAGCTGGACCTGTTGGGGGAACTAGTATTGAGATTGATAGACACAGTACTGCAAAGATGTTAGGTTTTGATGGTGTTGTTGAGAATTCTCTTGATGCAACAAGTACACGTGATTTTGTAGCAGAATATGTGGCAATGATTTCAATTTTAATGACTAATCTAAGTAGAATTTCTGAAGATTTTATAATTTGGTCTACATCTGAATTTTCTTTTATTGAATTATCTGATGAGTTTACGTCGCCTTCAAGTGTAATGCCTCAAAAAAAGAATCCTGATATCTTAGAATTAACTCGTGGTAAGACTGCAGAAATTATTGGAAATTTAACTGCCATTTTAACTACTATCAAAGGTTTAGCTTCAGGATACGGACGTGACTTACAACAAATCAAATCGTCTATTTGGTCAACATCAAAAATATCTATCAGTGCATTACTAATTATAAAATCAATTATTCTAACTATGAAAGTAAATCAAAAACAAATGAAAAAAGTAACTGAATCCAGTAATCTAATTGCATTAGATATTGCTGAAAAATTAGTTCAAGAGGGCATTCCATTTAGAGTGACTCATAAAATTGCAGGAGTTTTGGTTCAATTGTCACATAATTCAAAAAAACCAATTTCTAAATTAACTACTTCAGAAATAAAAAAATCTGTAGAAGGAACTAAAGTGGATACTAAAATTGTATCAAAAATCATTTCTACTACTAGTGTTGTTTCATCTCTAAAAAACAGACAATCTTTTGGTTCCTCTGGATATGATGAACAAAAAAGAATGATTTCTGATAGAATTCAAAAAATCAATACTTGGAGATCAGTTATGTCTGAAAGAGACAATAAAATCAAGTCTTCTATTGATGAGTTACAAAAATTAGTCAATGAAATCATTTAATGAATAAAGAGGAGCGGGTCTAAAGGGATTCGGACCCTTGACAACCGGATTAAAAGTCCGGTGCGCTACCTGGCTGCGCCATAGACCCACACAAAAAATGTTTAACGTGTATAATTTAGTCTTTTACAAATTTACCTGTTCTGACAGAAACTTTTAATCTGGGATTTTGATTCATACTACTTGTGCCCTTGTAGTATAGCCCGGTCTAGAATTCGGCCCTGTCACGGCTGAGACGCGTGTTCAAATCCCGCCGAGGGCGCCATTATTTTTAATTAATCACTTTTTTTAAAAGCGATCACTTTTTGTTTTCATTTCAAGTATTCTTTGGCATTTTTCCACACAAGAATATTAAAATTCAGGCAATTTTAGTGAAATTTGTTGTCTGAGGAGAAAAAAGAATCTAAAGTAGAAATAAAATCTAGAGAAGATTCTGTATCTGAAAAACCATCAGTTGAAGATGTTAAAAAAGTTGAAGATGTTAAAAAAGTTGAAGATGTTAAAAAAGTTGAAGATGTTAAAAAAGTTGAAGATGTTAAAAAAGTTGAAGCAGAATCTAAAGATACTCAAGAAGCAGCAGCTAAGGTGGAGGCAAATACAAAAGCACTTGCTGATGCAGAGGCTGCATTGCAAATAGCTCTTGAAAAAGCAAATGCAGCAAGAGCTAAATTAGAAGTATCAGCAGAAGAGGAGTACAAAGCAATTGCTGCTGAAGTAAAATCTGAAACTGCAAAAAAAGTTGATTATACATTCAAACGAAAAGGTGAAGAGATTTTTAGACGAGAAATGGGTGAACCTGAATTTTGGTTAGATAAAAAAGATAGATTCCCAAGACCTATACTTACACCAGATCAACAAGAATCTATTACACAGATAGCTGAAACTCCTCATGATCAAACTCCAGAATATAATCCAGAACATGTCCTTAGTCCAGAATATGCTGGTGTTTCAAATTATGAACGTGGTGTAGATTCTTTCTTAGATGAATTAAAAGCAAAACTTGTTAAATTAAAAAAAGATCCTGAATCAACTGAAAAAGAAATACTTACAACAGAAAATGAAATTACTTATTTAGAATCAATACATGAAAATTTCTATATTGGAATGAATGTCTTCCGAACAGCAAAAGGTGGACGGGATAAAATTAACGCATAGGTTGGTATGATGATATGAATCACGTAATCTTTGATGTAATGAATGCCCGAGTAACTTTCAAAAATGTTCCAATTCATGAATTATCTAAATTTGCTTTCAAAGATGTTTGGGCAGCAGCAGAAGAATTTAAAAAAATCCCTGGTGTTGATGAATGTATTATTGTTCAAACAGCAAGTAGAATTGAAATTTTTACCGTTAGTAATATTGAAACTATTGATTCTCCTGATGCAAGAAGAGCTGAAGGAAAAACTCTAATTTTAAATCAAGTTAAAGATACCTGGATTTCGTTAACTACATTAGAACAAATTGATATTGATCACTTTGATCAAACTATTGAAGTCTACAAAAGTGATGATGTATATCTTAATCTTTTACGATTAGGATCTGGTATTGATTCCTTTGTTGTTGGTAAACAAGAAGTCTTTGATGAAATAGTTCAATCATTGGCTCATGCTAAATCTGCAGGTACTTCAGGCACTATTCTCAATAAATTATTTGAAAATGTCATTCGATTATCTACTAGAATGAGAGATACCACTGGAATTTCAAAAGATATTATCTCACTTGGAGATATTGCAGTAAAATTAGTCGATGAAAAAGCAGGATTAGATTCAAAGAAAAAAGTATTGTTAATTGGTACTGGTAATTCTGCTGCTTTGATTGCTAAAAGTCTTAACAAAAAAGAAATTTCTTATGATGTTACAAGTAGAACTGTTGAACGTGCAAATGGATTTAGTACTATTGTTGGTGGCAATCCTATAGATTTTGATGATGCTTTATCCACTTTTAATAAATATGATATAATTTTTGTTGCAACAACATCTGATTATTTCTTAATTACATTTGAAAGAATTAGAATTGTAATGGAAGAAAAGAAGAAAGGTACATTAATTTTAGATTTATCTGATCCAAGAACTGTAGATGAAGGAATTACTGCTTTACCTGGAATTAAGTTATTGTTTAGAGATCAAATTGCAGAAATTTTTGAAGAAAGCGTAAAATCTAGATCTAATGTTATTCCAGCAGTTGAAAAAATTATTGAAAAAGAATTACCCGTATTATCTGCTAGAATGAAAAGATTAGATGCTTAGTATTTTTTATAATCCTTGTTTTCTTAATAGAAATTGCATTACTGCTTCTTTTGAATAATCTATTCCATGAGTCTCTTCTGTATGATTTCTAAAATCTTCTATTACTTTTTCTATTTCCCCTTCTACTGAAAAATCACATTCAAAACCATAATCATTACACTTCAATTTTCCCATGTTTTGGAGAAAAATAGTCTCTATAAAAATTATGATATTTGTTAATTTAAGATTAGAACTATTTCAAAAATAGATTTTATCCGTATGATTCGTATTTAATTCCAAAACTACCATCAGATTTCTTTTCATGTTCTGTGACAAAACCTTTAGAATCCAAGTGATCAATTACACCATCAATTGTACCTTGATATCCACAAATGTAAATAATTGAATTTTCTGGAGTTAATTCTTCACCAACCATTTCCTCTACTGGTGATAAACCTGTTTTTTTATCTGGTTTGAAAAATGATTCAACTCTACCTACATGACCATTCCAAGATCTGTTAAAGAATTCTTTTGGTCTACTAATTGCTGCAGCGTATCTGAAATTCCATTTGTCTCTTCCCCTTCTTTCACTTTCTAATTCCATATCTGTTAAGAGACGTTTGTAACTTAATTCATCAACGTAACTTGCACCGTGTAAAACTATGACTTCTCTAGTATCATTAGTATCATGGAAATGTTTTGCAAATGCAATAAATGGAGCTAAACCGGTTCCGCCACCTACACAAATTACTCTTCTATTGTCTTTTTTACCGTTATGTAATTTATCGCTGATTAGTAATGCTGCACCAGTTGGATCTCCTAGACTAACTTCGTCCCCAACACTTAGATAAAATAATTCAGTTGTTACGCGACCTGGAAGTGGTTTTCTAACCCATCTAATTACAAATTCAAAATAATCTCTATTTTCAGCATGTGATGCAATTGAATATGCTCTTCTAACCACTTTTTTTTCTGCTGGAATTGGAAGACCAATTGTTAAAAATTGCCCAGTTTTGTATTCTGGCATTCCATTTTCAGGAACTAATCGTATGATAACTAGATCTTCTTTTAATAATTCCCTGTAGACCACTTTTGCTTTCATTTCAATAACCATACAACGAGGTTTCCTGTTACTTTGGATAAATATATTTCTCTTATGAATTAATCCTAAAGATCAGATAATTACTATAATTCTAATTAATTTGCGACATTATTTCGTCAAGAATTTTTTGATTTGATGCAGCAATAAATGAGACTCTTGTTTCATAACTTAGATCTGCATCAAGTGGATTCAAATTTGCATCTAGTAGTAAACCTCCAGCTTCTTTTACAATTATGTATCCTGCAGCAATATCCTGAATTCTGATTTTATCTCTAAAATCAATAAAAATATCCATCAAACCTCTTGCAAACAATGCCATTTCTAATGCATTAGCACCAAAATGTCTTGTATGATTATGATTTTGAAATATTGGATTCATTTGTTTCATTAATTCATTTGAACCACCAGATGTGTTAATTCCAACAATTTTGTAAATTGGTTCTTTTTGTTGAACTCTGATTTGTTTTTCGTTAAAAAATGAACCCTTATTTTTTGAAGCCCAATACATATCTCCATTTGTTAAATCTGTTATTACGCCATCTGTAATTGAACTAAGTTTATTTTCTGTTGCAAATGCTAATGAACTACAAAAAAATGGTACTCCACGTACTGCATTAGCAGAACCATCAATTGCATCCATTATGATGTAACCTTTTGGATTATCTGATAATTCTACTCTACCACATTCTTCTCCTAACACAACACATTCAAAATTAATTTCTTTTAGATAATCTAAAACTGTTTTTTCAGCAATAATATCAATATTTCGTGAAATATCTCCACCTGCTCCTCTTCCAAAATTACCTGCAGCATCTTCTGTACCTGCAAGATCCTTTACATTTTGATAAATTTGCTTTGAAGCTTCACGAAGAATTTCTATAACTTCCACAAAAAATAATTCCCTCTTCGTAATTTAAGTTAAGAAAATTTTTGTTTTGAAAGCATAAATAACAACAAATAGGATTGTGTTTGTGAGTGGAAAAGATGAATCAATTTTTAGTAAAAGTGCTTTGATGGGAACTAAACCCGGAAAGCAAATCATAAAACAAGGTTTATTCAAATCAAAAGGATTCAAACAATTTAATCAGTATAAACAAGAAGCTGAAGATACATTTCCTGCATTTGCTCAGAGATTTGCAAAAAATCTTTTTGATCAAATTAATGCAGATGATTCTCCAAATACAACTCAACAACAATTTGCAGAAGAAGTTGGTTCTACAGAAATTATTTTAAATGCTTCTGAAATTGAGCCTATAAAATCTAAATTACAAGACTTTGATACTTTACATGATAGAGTTCTTAGAATTTTAAATTCAAATTTTGTCAAAATGACATTTCCTGTCTTTAATGGTCTTTTTGATGCGTCTACAGATTATTTCAATGATGATAAAAGTACTATAATGAGAGAAGATATTGTTGATGGTCATATTATTGCAATTGATCTCAGTGAACCAATGGATAGAATTGTAGACAAAGATGAAGATTTAGAATATTTAGATGATTACAAATTAATGAATCCATATATTTTGAAACTTGCTAGAGAAAAAATTTCAAAAGGTGGTGAGGATGTACTCAAAGAATTTGAAGAAGGTTTCAAACAAGCAAGAATTGGACAATATCTTGATACAAAATTAAAAGATAAACCTACAGAAATTACAGAAGAAGAGCTAGTTGAAAGTTACAAAAAATATCGCTCTGTAATGGGAACTGCTGGTAGAAATATGGCATTGAATCGTGCACCTTTAGCTGATATTTTTTATACTGGAATGGCAAAAGCAGCTGAATCTGTTGGATGTGGAAATGAAATTGAAGATAGTATTCGAGATAGAGCTGCAAAAATTCCTTCTTGGCCATTATTTTATTCATTGAAAATGAATGATGCAAAAAGTGGTTTTGAAGAAACAATGAATCATAGTGAATCATACCTAAGTGACGCAAGAGATGCTCTTGAAAAATTACCTGATAAATTCTCACATACAAAGTTCTTAGAATTTTTATTTCTTACTGTTGAACACTATAATCAATTTTGGTATAAGAAATTACAAGAAGAAAATATTTGGTCAGATTTGAACAAAAATCTTCCAACTAAGTGATAAAATTGATGTGGTCTGAAAAATATCGACCTCAGAATATTTCTGATATGGTGGGTAATGAAGAACCACGTGTAGCCATTATGGAATGGTTTGCAAAATGGAAAAAAGGAACAAAACCTCTTTTGATAGTAGGACCTCCTGGAATTGGAAAAACTACCATTGCATATCTTTTAGCTAAACAATTTGGTTACGATATGATTGGTCTTAATGCCAGTGATGTACGAAGTAAATCTAGAATTAATGAAATTCTTACGCCTGTTTTAGGTAACGTTAGTGTTTTAGGAATTCCCATGATTTTTGTTGATGAGGTAGATGGTATTCATGGTCGTGGAGACTATGGTGGTGCTGCTGCCCTTGTTGATATCTTAAAAAAACCAAATGTCCCAATTTTACTTGCTGCAAATTATGATGATTCAGATAAAATGAAGAGTATCAAAAAAGCCGTAACAACAATATCATTTAAAAAAATTCCACCACGTCTTCTACGTGTTTATTTGGATAATATTTTAAAAAAAGAAAATACAAAACTAAGTCCAGGTTCTTTAATCAAAGTCATTGATAAATCTCAAGGTGATATTCGTTCAATGATTAATTTAACTCAATCTTTGATTACTGGATTTAATCCTCAAACAGAAACTTCTTTTGAAAGTATCAATATTGAAGATGGAATAAATGCATTTTTCAAAGCAAATTCTATTGAAGAAGCTAGAGGTGTTTTGTATTCAATACAAATTGATCCTAGGAAAAAAATTGATGCATTTTATTCTAGTATAGTAACTAGTGATTTAGATAGTGATTCACTTGCAAAATATTTAGAAGTTATTTCAAATGCTGATATGTTATTTGGGAAAATTATGAAAACTCAAAATTGGAGGTTACTACGTTATCTTAATGATATTTTAATTAACTTGTATCAAAAAGACGATCGAATCAGATATTCTAAATATAATTTGTCTTGGCCATTATTAAATAGAATTCGTTGGGATGGTTCAAAAATTAAATCACTATCTTCTGTAATGGCAAAAAAACTCCATCTCTCTTCTAGTTCATTTGTAACATTGTGTTTACCATATGTTTTATTTTGTATTAAAAATAAAACTTTGGAATTAGAATTGGAAGAAACTTTTGGTGATATTATTGATAAGGAGATTGAATTGATATAATGAGTTGGATAAAAATTCCAATGAAATTTCCGGGAACATGTATTATTTGTAATGATAAAATTGAAATTAATGAAATTGGACTTTGGTCAAAAGGAGTTGGTGTCAAACATGAAAAATGTGCTGAGGTCAATGAATTACAATGTATTGTATGTGGCTCATCAGCTGGATGTGCACAATGTGAATTTCAAGATATTTGTGATATACCCAATGTATCTCAATTATGTATTTGTAAGAAATGTAGTGATGAAAAGGATGCTTTTAGTTCATATCAAAAATCCTCTAAAAAGAAATTCTCTCTTCTTAACTCATAATTTGTTAAAGTATACATGATCTATGAATTTTTACAATAATCTAAAATTGAATCTAGATTAATATATGAAAACTCCATGAATCAGATCATATTATGCATTCTGAAAAGATTGATGAATATACTAAAAATAGTGATACCGCATTACAAGGTGGGGGTCAAGATCGTATTGGTGCTCAGCATGAGAAAGGTAAATTAACTGCTCGTGAAAGAATTAATCTTTTACTTGATGAAGGTACTTTTGTTGAAATTGATCCATTGGCAACTCATCATTATCATGAATATGGCATGCAGAAAAAGAAATTTTTCACTGATGGTGTAGTTGGTGGTTATGGGAATGTATCTGGACGACAAATCTTTGTTTTTGCATATGATTTCACTGTTTTAGGTGGAACATTAAGTCGGATGGGAGCTAAAAAAATTACTAAATTAATGGATCATGCATTAAAAACAGGATGTCCAATTATTGGAATTATGGATTCTGGCGGTGCTAGAATTCAAGAAGGAATTATGAGTTTAGATGGATTTGCAGATATCTTTTATCACAACCAATTAGCTTCTGGAGTAATTCCACAAATTACTGCTAGTGTTGGTCCTTCTGCAGGTGGTTCAGTATATTCTCCTGCAATGACTGATTTTGTTATAATGGTTGAAAAAATTGGAAGTATGTTTGTCACTGGACCTGATGTTGTTAAAACTGTATTAGGTGAAGAAATTTCTTTTGAAGAACTTGGTGGTGCTAATACACATGGTTCAAAAAGCGGTGTTGCACATTTTGTTGCTGAAAATGAATACGAATGTATGGATTACATTAAAAAATTAATTTCGTTTTTACCTCAAAATAATACTGAACAACCACCTAAACTTACAACTGATGATGATCCAAATCGACTAGATCACAATTTGATTAACATAATGCCTGAAAATCCTTTACAACCATATGACATGAAAGAAATTATTAATTCAGTTGTTGATAATCATGAATTCTTTGAAGTTCATGAATTGTTTGCACCAAATATTGTAATTGGATATGGAAGACTAAATGGTAATGTTGTTGGAATTGTAGCCAATCAACCTATGCATCTTGCAGGTGCATTAGATATCGATTCATCAAATAAAGCATCTCGTTTCATTAGATTTTGTGATGCATTTAATATTCCAATAATTACTTTAGTAGATACACCTGGTTACATGCCAGGTTCTAATCAGGAACATAACGGAATCATTAGACATGGAAGTAAGTTACTTTATGCATATTGTGAAGCAACTGTACCAAGAATAACTTTAGTTATTGGTAAGGCATATGGTGGTGCATACATTGCAATGGGAAGTAAAAATCTTAGAACTGATGTAAATTATGCATGGCCAACTGCCAAATGTGCTGTTTTAGGTGGTGAAGCAGCTGTAAAAATTATGAATAGAAAAGAACTTGCTTCTTCTGATGACCCTGACACTCTTAAACAAGAACTCATAGATGAATTCGCACAAAAATTTGAAAATCCTTACGTTGCTGCATCTCATGGAACTGTTGATAATGTAATTGATCCTGCTGAAACAAGACCTATGTTGATTAAAGCACTTGAAATGCTTGCAAACAAAAGAGAAAAACAATTACCTAGAAAACATGGAAATATCAATTTGTGATTAAATATGATTGAGAAAGTACTTATCGCTAATAGAGGAGAAATTGCTTTACGTGTAATTCGAACTTGTAAAGCCCTTGGAATTAAAACAGTTGCCGTATATTCTGATGAAGATACAAATTCAATGCATGTAAAACAAGCAACTGAAGCATACCATATTGGTGAAGCAACTCCTGCAAAATCATATCTTAATCAAGAAAAAATTTTAGATGTAATGTTGTCATCTGGTGCAGATTCAGTTCATCCAGGTTATGGTTTCCTTTCTGAAAATGATGACTTTGCAAGATTATGTGAAAAAAATAAACTTACTTTCATTGGTCCTTCTGCAGATTCTATGAATCTTTGTGGTGATAAAATGAAATGTAAGGCTGCAATGTTAAAAGCTGAAGTTCCAACTGTACCTGGAAGTCCAGGTTTAGTAAAAGATGCAGATGATGCAGAAAAAATTGCTAATGAAATTGGTTATCCTGTAATGCTAAAATCTGTTTATGGTGGTGGAGGTCGTGGAATTAGAATTGTAACTAATGATAAAGAATTACATGATGGTTATGAATCCGTTACTGGAGAATCAATTGCAGCAGTTGGTAAGTCTGCAATATTAGTTGAAAAGTTCTTAGAAAAAACACGACATATTGAATATCAATTTGCTAGAGATACACAAGGTAATGCTGTTCATATATTTGAAAGAGAATGTTCTATTCAAAGACGTAACCAAAAATTAATTGAACAAACTCCTTCTCCAATTGTTGATGAAGAAACTAGGGCACGTGTAGGTGAATTAGTTGTAAATGCTGCACATGCAGTTGATTATACTAATTTAGGTACTGCTGAATTCTTAAGAGCCGATAATGGTGAGTTTTATTTTATTGAAATTAATGCTAGATTACAAGTAGAACACCCTATTACTGAATTTGTATCGGGACTAGATTTAGTTAAATTGCAATTAGATATAGCAAATGGTGAACCAATTCCTTTCAAACAAAATGATCTAAAAATGAATGGTTATGCAATTGAATGTAGAATAAATGCTGAAGACACATTCATGGATTTTGCTCCTTCTACTGGACCTGTTCCAGATGTCACAATTCCTGCAGGACCCAGTGTTAGATGTGATACCTATCTTTATCCTGGATGTACCGTTTCTCCATATTATGACTCATTAATGGCAAAACTTGTAACTTGGGGTCAAACATTTGAAGAATCTAGAACTAGAATGCTTTCTGCATTAAATGATTTTTACATTCAAGGTGTTGAAACATCAATTCCTTTGTATAAAACAATCTTGAATTCTGATGAATACAAAAACGGTGATCTTTCTACTGATTTCTTGAAACGTTATGATATGATTGATAGATTAACAAAAGATCTTAAAACTGAAAAAGAAAATAAAACTGACGCAGCTTTAGCCGCAGCAATTATTCATTCTGAATACTTTAAGAGTCGTATACAAAATACTACTACTCATAACTCTCACTGGAAAGATAAACTGGATTGATAATATGACAAATTACAAAATACAAGATATTGAAAAATCGTTTGATGGAAAAGTTGTAGAAAATCTTGGAAATAATGATTATGTAATTAAAATTAATGATGCTGAACATAAATTAAAAATTATTACTATGAATTCAAATGGAATTGAATTTATTTTAAATCAACAATATCATAAAGTAAAATATCTTGAACAATCTACCAATGAAATGAATATTGTAATTGATAATGTACCAATGACTATTAACTTGAATACTCATTTTGATAAAATTGTTTACAAAAATTCTGGTGGTGGTGGTTCTGGTGCAACACAAAAAGCACTAAAGAGTCAAATTCCTGGAAAAGTAGTTTCAATTTCAGTTACACATGGAGATTCTGTTAAGAAAGGTGATGTTGTTTGTACTTTAGAATCTATGAAAATGCAGGTTGCAGTTAAAGCACACAAAGATGGAGTTGTACGTAATATCAAAGCTAAAGAAACTGGAACTGTTGCTAAAGGCGATATAATTGCTGATATAGAATAAAAAACTTATTTATTTTAAAAAATTCTTAATTTCTTCATAATTTGGTTCTTTTAGTGGATCTTCTGAAACCCATTTGTAACCAATTTTTCCATCTTCCATAATTATGAATACTGAACGTTTTGCAGCATTGTAATCTTTAATGTGAAGTAAATCTTTAAGCAAAATATCATATTCTTTGATTGTCTTGCTGGTATAATCTCCTAATAATGGGAAATTGAAGTTATGTTTTTCTGAAAATGCTTTGTTTGCAAAAGGTCCATCATTACTAATTGAAATTATTTGTGCGCCCATATCTGATATTTCTTGCCATGAATCTCTAAAAGTGCATAATTCAACTTCACATACTGGTGAACTAGCAGCAACTATGAATGACAATACAATTTTTTTGCCTTTAAATTCATCCAAAGTCCTCATTTTCAATTCTGTATCTGGAAGTTCGAAATCTGGAGCAAAATCGCCTATGTTTAATGTCATAATCGGACTTTATCATTATCATATTAATTACTTTACAAAAATTATTTTTGTAAAAACTTGATCGAAAAAACGAAGCATACCTTATTATACAAAAATTGGAGATGAAATCTAAATTGGTCGGAGAAATAGCGGGCAATTACAGCACCGTAGTATTGATGTTTGGATTTGCCATTGTTGCAATGGCACCTGCACTATTAATTTCACGTATGATTTCACCTCGTAAAAAAAGTAATCCTGTAAAATTTTTGCCGATGGAATGTGGACAAGTTCCTAGTGGAGAAGGAAGAACTCATTTTATGATGCAGTATTATCCGTACATTTTGATGTTTGTCATTTTTGATGTTGTAGCAATTTTCCTATATGCTTGGGGTAGTGCTCTTTTAGAACTTCCAAAGAGTGCAACTTTACCTATGCTGGGATTTTTGGCAATAATGTTTGGTGCAATGTCATTTGCACTTTATCAATCAGGGAGACGAAGAATATGGTAATTATTTATAGAAATAATGTTGATGGGGGTTGGGAATAAAATTGCTTAAAGATTTAGTAACACCAGAAAATGCAAATGTCTTCATTGGAAAACTAGGAGATATTTTAGAAAAAGCAATTGACAAACCATTGGGTTATGCTATCAATTGGGGTAGAATTTGGTCACTCTGGCCTGTGCATATTGAAACAGCTTGTTGTAGTGTTGAGTTTGGTGCAGCATCAAGTCCTAGATATGATGTTGAAAGATTTGGTATCATTGAAGCATTTGGTTCACTTAGACAATGTGATCTAATTGTTGTTCAAGGAACTATCACACGAAAAATGGCTCCACGTCTTAGATTAGTTTATGATCAAATGCCAGAACCAAAGTATGTGATTGCTATGGGAGCTTGTGCAATTACTGGAGGATTGTATTTTGATTCATACAATGTACTTCCAGGAATTGATGGAGTTCTTCCAGTTGATGTATACGTTCCAGGTTGCCCACCTAGACCTGAAACTCTTATCCAAGGATGTATTTTGTTGCAAGAAAAAATCAAGAGAATGAAGGCTAGGAAGTTTGTATAATGAGTACTGATACAAAACAAGTTGTTACTGAAGAAAAACCTGTTGAAGAAAAACCTGTTGAAGAAAAACCTGTTGAAGAAAAACCTGTTGAAGAAAAACCAGCAGCAAAACCAGCAGCAAAACCAGCAGCAAAACCAGCAGCAAAACCAGCAGCAAAACCAGCAGCAAAACCTGTAGAATTACCTGCATTTGAAAAAAGTATTTCTGATAAAGTTGTTGAAAAATTTGGTGATAAAATTCAAGTTGAATTTGTTAAAGAAAATAGAGTTGGAATTAAAGTTAATAGAGAAGATGTTCATGATGTAGCAGAATTTATTCGTGATGGCCTAAATTATGATCATGTAGAGTCTGTTTCAGGTGTAGATTATCCACAAGATAAAGAAATTGAAGTTGTTTATCATATTGGATCTTATTCTGATTCATCTTTAGCAAAACAAATTCTTGTTTTAGCAACTAGAGCACAAAGAGAAGAAAATCCAATACCTGGAAAAGATGCAACCAAATTACCTACTCTTAGAGATATATTTTACAGTGTAGAATTTCATGAAAGAGAGGTTTTTGAAATGTTTGGAGTTTACTTTACTGGCCATCCTGACAATAGACGATTACTTTTACCTGAAGATTGGGCTGATTTACCTCCTCTTAGAAAGGACTTTGCAATAAAGGGACGATAGAGATGACTAATGAATTACCTCCTGGATTAGCAATCCAAAAAGTTGATGAGAGAATCATGACTCTCAATGTTGGACCACAACATCCTGGTTCTGGACATATGAGAATTATTGTACAAATTGACGGTGATTACATTGTTGCATGTGATCCTGATCCTGGATATGTGCATCGGGGAGAAGAAAAAATGGCTGAATATAGAAATTATATTACAAATATTCCTCATTTAGAAAGACCTGTAATTCATGATTCTTGTAATGTACTTTATCCATATGTCTTAGGTGTAGAAGAACTACTTGGCATTGAAGTTCCAGAACGTGCAAAATATGTTCGAGTTATTTGTTCTGAATTAAATCGTTGTATCTATATCATGTATTGGCTTGCCATCTATGGTATTTTCTTAGGTCACTCTACAATGTTTATGTGGCCCGCAGGTGATCGTGAACTCTTAATTGATCTTATGGAAAAAATTAGTGGTGCAAGAGTAACCCATGCACATTTTGTTCCAGGTGGAGTTAGAAATGATTTACCTCCAAACTTTGAAGAAGTATGTTTGCGTCAAGTAAATTACTTTGAAAAACGTATCAAAGAATATGCTGCAGTATTTTATGATAATCCAATTTTAATTTCAAGAACAGAAAACACTGGAGTTCTTTCTCGTGAAGACGCAATTAGACTTGGAACAACTGGTTCTGTACTTCGTGCAAGTGGAGTTGATTATGATCTTAGAATAAAGGAACCTTATGATGTCTATGAAGAACTAGATGTTCATAGTCCTGTGATGAAAGAAGGAGATTCTTATGCACGATCCAAAATCCCATGGCTTGACATGTTGGAAAGTTGTAATATAATTAAACAAGCATTACAAAAAATGCCAAAATCTGGTTCTGTTAGAGTAAAACTAAAACCAAATCCAAAAGGAAAAGGATTTGATTCAGTATACAAACGTGTAGAATCTGGTAGAGGCTCTTTAGGATGTCATATTGTTTCTGATGGTAAAGTTGAACCATACAGACTAAAACTAAGTGTTCCTTCCTTTAGAAATCTAATTGCATTGCCATATCTTCTAAAAGGTGAAAAGCTTGGTAACATGCCATCTGTTTATTGGAGTCTTAATTATTGGCCAGTGGAGGCAGACCGATAAATGTCTGTTATTGCACCTGATTTCAAACTTAGTGGATTCATTAAATCTTTAATCGATGATATTGTTTGGGCTGTTCTGATAATGTCATTAATTGGTCTCCCTGCAATTATGATGATTTTATTTTTTATTCCAATGCCTGTAATTGATGGAGAATTACTTACACCATTTCTTGCATTTACGTATTTAGCGGATCCTTCACGTACACTTCCAATTGTTCAAGCATTCATGGAAACAGACATGTTTAAGATAATGGCATTTCCTGGATTTGGTTTTGCAGCATTATTAGCTGCTGGAACAATTTTTGTTGAAAGAAAAATGCTTGCAAAATTACAATTAAGAGTTGGTCCTTTTTACTGTGGAAAAGTTGAAGGAATTTTACAATTAATGGGTGATGGTCTAAAATTAATTTCAAAAGAAATTATTATTCCTGCAAAAGCTGATAAACCTATTTTCTGGGCAGCGCCTGTTCTTTTTGTAGCGTCAGCTGCAGCATTTGTTGCATTAATTCCTGTTGCACCTGGTTGGGTAGTTGCCGATGTAGATATGGGACTACTTGCTGTCTTTGCAGTTATAGGATTTTTTCCAATTGTTACAATTCTTTCTGCATGGTCTGCAAATAGTAAATTTCCATTCATTGGAGGAATCCGTGCATTATTCCAAATGGTTTCATTTGAAATTCCATTAATTTTATCTTTATTGGGAGTTGTTATGGTAACTGGTACTCTTAACTTATCTGAAATTGCTGCAAGTCAATCTAGTTTCCCATGGATTCTATTTTTACCAGTTGGTGCAATTGTATTTTTCATTACAATGCTTGCAGAATTGGAAAGAATTCCATTTGATTTACCTGAGGCAGAAAGTGAAATTGTTGCTGGATGGTTAACTGAATTATCTGGAATGATGTATGGACTTGTTCAATTAGGAACATATCTCAAACTTTACGCATTTGCAGCATTGTTTGTTGTATTGTTCCTTGGTGGTTGGAATGGTCCAATGATAGTACCTCCATTACCAATGGAAATTGCTACTCATGGAATGGAAATGGGTCCAATTACATTAAAAATAGGTGGATTGGAACCATTACTTACTCAATTAATTACTCAAGAAATGCTTAATGGAACTTTGATGTTTGTTCTAAAGACAGTTGGTGTTATCTTCTTCATATTATTGCCAAGAGGTGTATTTCCAAGAATTAGAGTTGATATGTTACTAAATCTTGGTTGGCATAAATTGATCGGACTTGCATTCGTTAACATCTTTATTGCACTAGGCTTGGTTTACGCTGGAGTGTTAGGGCCAGGAGGTTTACAATGACAAATACTGCTACAGGTATCATTCGTGCACTAAATTCTGGAATTAAACATATTGCCACAAAACGATTTACTCTTCGTTATCCTGAAGAGAAACTAAAATTTGTAGGTGATGGCTATCAATATGATCCTGCTACAGGTGTTGGAATTGCTGGATTAAAGGGACGTCACATGCTATTTCATGATCACTGTACTGGATGTCAATTATGTTCTATTGCATGTGAGGGTGTTGCTGAAGCAATTGCTATGGTAAAAGTTCCAGAAGAACAAAAACAAAATAAAAAATCTATTATGCCTCAAATTGATTATGGAAAATGTGTCTTTTGTGGTTTATGTGTTGACGCATGTCCATTTTATGCACTTTACATGACTAACGATTATGAATTGTCTTCATTTAGCAAAGAGGGTTTGATCTATACTCCTGCACAACTTCAAGTCAAACCTTATGTTGAACAAGATAGTGAAATCATAATTACTAAATGGGGGGCAACTCATGGCTGATGCTGCATTTCTTGCACTAACCGTAATTACAATTGGTTCTGCAATTGCAGCACTTGAAATGAGATCATTGATTTATGGTTCCATTGCATTAATGGGAACTCTTGGTGGTATTGCTGGATTTTTCTTTTTACTTGATGCACCATTTGTTGCATTGTTTCAATTAGCAGTTTATGTTGGTTCCATTGCTGTTTTGATTCTATTTACTGTAATGCTTGTAAAAAGAGAACTTATTTTTAAAAAAATTGAAGATAGAAGAAGAAAGTTTGCCGGAATTGGTTTGATGTTAATTATTATGGTATCTTTAGGTGCAGTATTCTTAGATTCTGGAATTAAAACAATAACTACTGATGAACCACCAGTTGATTTTAGAGATATTGGTACTGACTTTGTAACTTATTATTGGCCTGCATTAATTTTGATGGGTTTAATTTTAGCCGGTTCAGTAACTGGTGCATTAGTTCTAGCTAGAAGGGAGGATGTGGAAAATGACCAACGAGTTAATTGATTTTACATTAGTTTCTGTTGCTTTGTTGGCAATAGGAATTTACGGACTAGCAGTAAAACGTAATTTCATTCGAATGTTATTTGCAGTTGAAATTATTATCAATGCTGCAAATCTTAATCTTGTAGCATTTGGTAGATTCTTGCCTCATGCTGGTGGTCAAACTTTAGCATTATTCTCAATAGCAATTGCTGCAGCAGAAGTAGCTGTGGGATTATCGTTAATTATTGTAGCATATCGTATGTATCAAAATGTCGATATTGCTGACTTCAGGAGCTTGAAAGGATAATGGAATATGCATTATTACAGGCAGTTTTCCTGCCATTACTACTGTCTCCAGTAGCCTATATTCTTGGAAGAAAATTAGGCCCTACTCCAGCAATGTGGTTTACATTTGCAATTTTACTTTATACTACAATTCTTGTAATTAATGCAGCCCTTTCTGGAACAGTAGAGGAACATTATCCATGGACAGAACAATTTGGAGAATTTGGTTTCTTGTTAGATGGACTTGCATCACCATTTGCAATTATGATTTATGTCTTATCTACAATCTTGGCAATCTACTCTAAGCCATACATGATTCATAAATTCCATGAACAATTTGAAGAAGAACAAAAAATTAACACTTCTACAAGTGGTCAAACTTCAATTGTTGAATCAACTGCTCTTTCAAATTATGTAAATGCAAAATCTGGTCTTTACTTTGCACTTTATCTTGTATTTGCAATGGGAATGCTTGGAACCGTTCTTTCAACTAATCTCATTGAATTTTATATTTTCTTTGAAGTCATGTTAATTCCTGGTTTCTTTTTAGTTGCCTTATGGGGTGATGGACCAAGAAGAAAAATTGGTTTGATGTTCTTATTTTGGACTCATGCAGGTGCAGTTGTTTTATTATTAGGATTCTTGATGATAGGTCTAACACTTGGTAGCTTTGACTTTGCAGATATCAAAGAATCTGAAATTCCTGCAGATATTGCAATGTATTCTGCTGTCGCAATTTCGATAGGTCTTGGTGTTAAATTGGCAGTTTTCATGTATCACATTTGGCTTCCATATGTTCACGGTGCAGCACCTACACCAATCAGTGCCTTATTGTCACCAGCAATGATTGGAATTGGAGCTTATGGTATCTTTAGATTAATTGTTGAATTCTTACCTGTAACATTTTCAGAACTTGCAATTTGGTTCCATATTTGGGGTCTTGTCACTATGATTTATGGTGGTGCAATGGCATTAATGCAAGATGACTTGAAACGTTTCCTTGCTTATTCTAGTATAAGTCAAATGGGATATTTGCTATTTGGTATAGGATCAATGTCAGCATACGGTCTTGCTGGTGCTGAAATGATGTATGTTACTCACGCTATTGGTAAAGGAATTCTCTTCATGATGGCCGGAATTATTATTGTTAAAGTTGGAACTAGAAGCTTCTCTAAACTTGGAGGACTTGCTGGTAAAATGCCAATCACTGCAGTATGTGCAGTTATTGGCGCATTAACAATAATGGGTGTACCGCCAACTAGTGGATTTATGGGTGAATGGATTATGTTTTACGGTGCATTAGAGACTGCAATTTCAGAAGGTTCTACAGTTAGGGCAGTAGCATTTGGATTAGGTCTAGTTGCAACAGCACTTACAATGTCTTACATGCTTTGGATGCTAAAACGGGTATTCTTTGGAAAACTTCCTGAAAATCTCCAACATGTCAAAGAAGGAAGTTGGTACATGACAATCCCAATGATGATACTTGCAGGATTTTCAATTGTAGTTGGAATTTATCCAGATATTTTCTTGAAAACAATTATTCCATACATGAACGGAGTGATGGGGGTTTAGATTATGGCAACTGAAGTTTTAGGAATGTCATTTGAAGTAACCAGTGCATGGTTAATTTGGATACTTCCATTTGCTGCAGCATTAATTATGCCAGGAATTGGAAAATTATCTCAAAATGCAACAAAGTATGTTGCAGTTGGATTTGCTTTAATGAGTGCATTATCTGCAGCATCTCTAATTCCTCTTGCATTAGAAGCAGGTGAAGTTCATAGTCAAATAATGTGGATTGAAGCACTTGGTCTTAAAGCAGGAGTATTGGCTGATCCACTTTCAATAATTATGGCAAATGTTGTTGGTTGGATTTCATTCTTGATTATGATTTACAGTACAGGATACATGAAGGGTGATAAGGATATTACAAGATTCTGGTTCTGGATGTTATTCTTCATTGGTTCAATGCAGTTAATTGTATTATCTGATAACTTACTTCAAGTATTCTTTGGTTGGGAAGGTGTCGGACTTGCATCATATGCATTAATCAGCTTTTGGTATCGTGATAAAAAGAAAGATCATGTTGGTGTTGAAGGACGTACTGTTCTTGGAATGTTAGATTACTATTCACCAACACATGCTGGTATGAAGGCCTTCATCATGACAAAAGTTGGAGATGTAATGATGATTGCTGGTATGCTTTTGATATTTTTGTTTGCAGGTACTTTTGGATTTAAAGAATTAATGGGTGACACTGATTGGGCGACTGCGATGGCTGCTCAAGGATTACTAGTTCCAGCGTTTGTTTTACTATTTGGTGGTGCGATGGGTAAATCTGCACAATTCCCATTAAACGAATGGTTGTTAGAAGCCATGACTGGACCTACTGCAGTATCTGCATTAATTCACGCAGCAACAATGGTCAAAGCTGGTGTGTTCTTGGTAGCAAGAATTGGTCCACTTGTATTTGCTTTGAGTGCTGCAGGAATTATGGCTGATCAATTCTTTGAAATTATTGCTTGGGTTGGTGCAATTACTGCATTATTACTTGCAACTCAAGGTATGGTTAATCCTGAAATTAAGAAAGTTTTGGCATATTCTACTGGTTCCCAAATTGGTTATATGATGATGGCATTAGGTATTGCAGGATTATCTCATCAATATGTAGATGGTTATACTGCAGGATTTTTCCATTTAATTTCTCACGCAATGTTTAAAGCTTCATTATTCATGGCAGCAGGAGCTCTGTTGCATATTGTTGGTTCTAGATTTATGACAGACATGGGAGGTCTGAGAAAACATATGAAGAAAACTTATGCTTTCATGTGGGCTGCGGGTCTTGGTTTGATGGGAGCACCATTTATCACAACAGGTTTCTGGAGTAAGGATGCAATCTTTGCTGCTGTATATGAATCTGGAAATGAATGGGCATTACCGTTATTCCTTATCGCTATTTTGACTGCTGTAATTACTGCATTCTATACCACAAGAATGCTTGGTATGGTATTCTTTGGAAAGAAGAGTAAGCATATAGAAAAAATGGAAGAAGAAGGACATCATATTCATGAAGCATCAGCATCGATGTGGATTCCATATGGAATACTTGCAGTACTTACAATTGGTATTGGTATAATTGGATTATCTGCTGAAGAAGGAATACATCATGTATTTACTGAATATCTTGAGCACTCCTTTGGTATTCATAGTGCACATGTTACAGCAGAAGCATCCATCTTACCTGGATTCTTACAAGGACTTAATCCAATCGCACTTGGTTCATCATTAGTGGCATTTGCTACAGGTATTGGATTAGGATATATCTTCTACATTGGCAGATGGGTTGATCCTGTTAAATTTGTAAATTCAAATATCTTCTTTTATTCAATTCACAAACTTTTCTTAAACAGATGGTATCTTAATGCCATGGTATACTGGTGCTTTGTTACAACACCATTATGGTTAGCAAGAGGTGTTTCTAGATACTTTGAAAAGACAGTAATTGATTATGGTATGAACGATGGCGTTCAAAAAGCAGTTAGTTGGAGTGCTAAAGTAATTCAGGGAACTCAAACTGGTGTCTCACAATCTTATCTATTTGTATTTGGAGCAGGATTATTATTCGTAGTCCTGATATTGTTGATATAGGAGATTTGATGACATGTTAGAAATTACTTCAACTCCTTTGGTAATAATGGCAATATTGGGTACCGTTGGTATTCTTCTTCCAATCATTAGTATTGCAAGAAAAGAACAGGGTTCTAATTCATTTTATGCTATTATTGCATTTTCTGCATTAATCGTATCAATGGGATATGTTGGATATCAATTCATTGCGGATAATGTTTCTGCATCTGCATTATTCTCTGAAGATGTTGTAGTTGATGATGCATTTGGTGGATTCTTTGCAATAGCAATGTTAATTGTTGCTTTGTTCACCACTGTTGGTTCTTTTAATTATATGCGAAAACATAATTCTCCTGCTGTTTACTATTCTCTAATTTTACTTGCAACTATCGGTATGGTACTAGTTGCATATTCTACTGATCTTGTAATGCTATTTGTTGCATGGGAACTAATGAGTATTCCAACATACATTTTGGTTGGATTTATGAAAAAGAATCCAAGTTCAAATGAAGCAGCTTTGAAATATTTCTTGTTTGGTGCATTATCTTCTGCAATCATTGTTTATGGTATTTCACTTTCATATGGATTAACTGGTTCTACAAATATTGGAGAAGTGATTCAGGGTTATTCTGTACTTGATCCTTCCTTACTTCCACTTGCACTACTTTCAGTTGGATTGTTTATTGCAGGATTTGGATTTAAAATGGGACTTATTCCATTCCATCAATGGCTTCCTGATACTTATGAAGGTGCACCTGCACCAATCACAGCTCTTCTTGCAGCTGCAACTAAAAAAGCTGGTTTTGCTGCAACAATTAGAATTGTAATTTTAGGAATGGTAGTTTTACATCTTGATTGGAGCTTAGCACTTGGTATTATTGCAGTAATGACAATGACTATTGGTAATGTTGCAGCAATTATGCAAAAGAACATTTCTAGAATGTTAGCCTACTCTAGTATTGCACATGCAGGTTACATCCTAATTGGACTTGCTGTTGCATCACATAGTTCTCTTGGTTTACAAGGTTCTTTGTATCAAATTATGAATCATGCCGTAATGAAAGGTGCTGCATTTATTGCAATTGCAGGAATTGTTACAACTCTTGCAGTAACTCATATTGATAAATTAAAGGGACTTGGAAGACGAATGCCTATAACTGCTTTAGGTTTAGTAATTGCATTATTTGCTTTAGCTGGTATTCCACCACTTTCTGGATTCTGGAGTAAATTGATGTTATTTGGAAGTGCATTAGATGCAGGTTCTGCATTATGGTGGGCTCCATGGCTTGCAATTGCAGGTGTTCTAAACAGTGCATTGTCACTTGCCTATTATGGTTGGTTAACTAGAAAGATGTACTTTGAAGGTGAAGATCAAAAGAGAGTTGTTGAACCAAAATCTGTTATAGCAGTTATGATATTCTCAACAATCTTCTTAGTAGGATTTGGTGTTTATCCAGAACCATTAATTAAATTTGTAGAACTTGCAACTCCAGTTATTGGTTTAGGAATTATGCCTTAAACGAAGTAAATTTAATTAATTTTTCTAAATTTATTTTTGCATCATTGTCTGGAATTTTTCTCAAAAATAATCTTGCTTTCTCAGAATATTCTTTTAGTAATTCTTCCATTTTGTTAAATCCATCTCTAGGATCTACACTTTTTTTAATTAGTAAATTAAATAATTTTTCTTCATTTTTCCAGTCTAGTAAATCATCTCTAATTTGATATGCAATTCCAATATTTTTTCCATACCCTGTTAATGCTTCAATTTGCTCTTCTGTTCCATTTGCAATTATACCTCCAATTCTAGCTGCAACTTCAAATGCAGTTGCAGTCTTGTATTCTATAACTTTTAGATAATCATCAAATGTGATATCTCCACTAGATTCTAATCTTCCTTCAATCATCTCTCCTTCACTCATCAGCATTGCAGTTGTTGCCAAATCTTTTGTAATTCTGGCATTATCTAATCTTGATGATATTGCAAGGATTAATCCTAAAACAAAATCTCCTGTTAACACACTTGTATTGTATCCATATTTGACATGAAATGGATCCTTTTGTCTTCTCATAGTTTCCTTATCTATGATGTCATCATGGATGATTGATTCCATATGTAAAAATTCAACTGCACAAGAGGCTGATAATACATTTTCATCTATTTTACCTATACTTTCAGCAGCTAAACTCAAAATAATTGGCCTAATTCTTTTTCCACCTTCTAATGAATATTTTAGAGGTTCGATAAATTCTGATTCAGAATATAATGCAAGTTCTTTATCTAAGGCTTGATCGATTTTTTTGATATATTCACCATATGTTTCAAGTAAGGGATTGATCTCAATATTTTTCCTGTCCACGATAATTGATCAAAAATCTTCGTTATTAGTAATTAAATCTTGGTGCTCCAGCCGGGATTTGAACCCGGGATCTTTGCCTTGAAAGGGCAAAATGCTTGACCGGTCTACACCACTGGAACCCATAAAAATTTCTCTTTTAGATCATAAAATCTTTTGGTACACAACAAAGATTTTTGTATTGGGAAATTTAATCATGAATTATGAACTTAATTCAAAGAATTGATCAAATTATTGGAGAAAGAAGCTTACTAAAACACCCATTTTATGAAATGTGGTCCGATGGAAAATTAACTCAAGAATCTTTAGCAGGATATTCAAAGGAATATTTCCAACTTGTAAAAGCAGTTCCTGAATTTATGGCACCGATTATTGAAAAAGCACCTAATTCTGTTATTAGCGAATTAACTGAAAATCAGCAAGAAGAGTCTGATCATATTAAACCATGGATTAGTTTTGCAGGAGAACTTGGTATTTCTGAAGATGAATTAATTTCATATTCTGGATTAGATAAAACTAAAAAGGCAGTATCTGATTTGGCTGAGTTAATGAATACTTTTGATGGAGGTGCATGTGCAATGTATGCATTTGAAAAAGAAATCCCAAAAATTAGTCAAACAAAACTAGATGGATTATCTGAATTTTATCAAATTACAAGTGATAGAGCAATTGAATACTTTAAACTCCACACTGAAGCTGATATTAGACATGCTGCCTCTTGGAGAAATATCTTAGAGAAATCTAATGCTGATACAAGTGACTTAGTTGAAATTGCTGAAAAATCTGTTTCAGCACAAAATCTGTTACTTGACAGTTGTTATGCCGAATATTGTTAATCTCATAACATTTTATACCTGAAAAAAAATTCATCATTTTAGGGCCCGTAACTCAGCTTGGTAGAGTAACCGGCTCATAACCGGTGAGCCAAGGGATCGAAGCCCTTCGGGCCCATTATTTTCAATTAGTTTTAAAATGAGACTATACAAAAATTATTGGCTGCAATGAAGAATCAGAGTTATATCTGAAATTGATGATTGGAAGGCATTTGTCTGAGCTGCCCAAATTTATTTACTAATTTGTTTTTTTACTTTGTCTAGAATTTCTCCATCAATCATTTTTTGTTCATACAGTACTTCTGCAATTTGTAATATATTTAGAATTGAATGCATTTTTACTCCCAGTTCTGCAAGAGCTTTATCTGCTCCTTCCATTCTATCTACAATAACATATGCATCTTTTACTGGAACATTTACTTCAGTTAATGATTTTATTGCATTTACAACTGAACCTCCAGTAGTTGCAACATCATCTATCATAACAACTTTCATTCCATCATGAATTTTTCCTTCAACTGATTTTGAAGTTCCATAATCTTTTGGTTTACTTCTAACATAGATTAGTGGTTTTACTGTTTCAATTGCTAATGCTGATGCAATTACTAATCCACCTGTCGGAACTGAAACAATACTTTCAAAATTTTCTAATCCTATATCTTTTGTAATTTGATTTTCTAGATATTTTATCATCATTCTAAACTCATGTGGATAGCTAGGGACTAATCTTAAATCAACATAATATGAACTATTTTTTCCACTAGCTAGTGTAAAATTTCCAAATTTTATTACCTCTTTTTGATGTAAAAAGGTCACAAATTCTTTCACAAACTCCATATCAATATTCACTACATTGGATTTATTTTGGTTTGTATTTAGTATCTATTATGCCTGAAATTTGGTTAAATTATGGGATCACAGATGTAGTTTTGGACATAAAAGCTGAAAATTTGGAACAAAAAATTGATTCAGATGGTAAAATTATGGATGATTCTGCAATTACTGACAAACTTAATGCCCTTGATTTATCCCAACCGATGGAACTAGTAGTATTACACAATTCCAAATCTATTCTAAAAATTATCACTTCACTATTCACATTATGTGAACAAAAATCAAAATCATTTCCAAAAATACTAGCTGAGAAAAAAATCCTAAATTTGGTTAAATCAGGCTTACCTGAAGGTAGTTCAATTAATGAATTTGATGATGTTGATATTTCAAATTCAAATCTTGTATTTATGGGAGAGATGGGGTTTGATGGTCTATTTGGTTATGAAACTGTTGCAACTCGTCTAATCAAAAAATTTGGTGCAGAATCTATGCTTTCAGCATATGCAAAAAGACAGGGGAATCTTCCAACACCTGGACAATATCCTGAAAGTTTAACTGAGGCAAAAAAATTTGCTGATAATTTTGAAATCCAAGCAATTGAAATAATTGCAAATTCTGAAGGAATACTTGATTTTACAATTGGTCATCCTTCTCAAACACTTTCTACAACTAAAACTTTGGAATCAAACTCGATTAAAGATATCGGGCAACATAAAACTATGATCATGAGTACTGGTAAAGATGCAAGTAATGATACCTTGGGAAATTCTTTATCTTCTCTTTGGAATTGTTCAAACGCTATCAAAAAAGATGGTCTTGCAATTTTAGTTGCTGAATGTAAAAGTGGTTTAGGTTCTGATGCAATTCAACAATACATTGAAGATAGATTGACTTTAGAACAATTACGAAACCCCACAAAATATGTTAACGGTATGGAAGATTTATTGTTTCTTTCAGAAATACAAAAAAACTTTCAAATTGGATTGGTTTCCATTTTACCTGAATTTTATGTAAAAAAACTTGACATGATTTCTTTACCTGGGATAAAATATTCTATGGATTATATTTTAAAAACACAAGGTGCTAGACAAAAAGTTGCAGTAGTATCTGATGGTGCTAGACTTTTTCTAAGGTAAAATTCCAGAAAATAATCCTGATGGTAGTGGCGCACACAAAACTGCTAATACTATAATTCCAATATATGCAAGTTTTCTATTTCTTGTAAGTGGAGATATGTCATCAAGTGGTGTTGCACTTGGATTTTTGGCTGACATTACCAAAATTAAGATTGCCATGAGCCAATAATTTAGTAAAACAAGTACTAACATACTTCCATATGTTGCATATCTGTGGATTTTTTGACCCAAAAGAGTTCTTGCCATATGACCTCCATCAAGCTGCCATGCTGGAAGTAAATTCAAAAATGTAATTAAAAATCCAATCCATGCTGCAAACATTACTGGTGTCATAATTACTTCATGACCTGGTCCTCCCTTACCAAATACTGCCAAACTTGCAGTCATTAGTAATGGCTCCCCTTGTTCCCATTCAACTAATATTTGTTCAGCAAACAATCCTTCAGCTAATCCTTGGTCTAAAATTGGTGCAGTATATGCTCCATACAGTGAAACTATGATTGTAATTACAAGTCCTGCAATTGGTCCTGCAATGGCTACGTCAAATAAAATATTTCTATTAATTGTTAATCCTTTTGATTGGATAAATGCTCCAAATGTTGGAATTCCAATTACTGGTAAACCTGGAATAAAATAAGGCCAACTTGTTTTTAGTCTATGTGCTTTTGCTGCAATAATATGTCCAAGCTCATGTGTCCCTAAAATTCCTAATAAAGCAAATGTGTAAACAATTGCCATTTCAAATGGATCTCCAATTTCGATAATGGAGTTTGTTCCAGATGTTCTATAGTAACCATCAATCATTACAAATGATATTACAATTGCAAACAAAAATCTGGGTGTCCAAGTTGCATTGAGTAATTTTCTAGGTTTTTTTATTGTAAACTTTTGAATTTCAATATAGATTCCATCATCTTTTTTTAGCACTTTCCCAACATAACTCATATTTTCTAATTCTCTTGCTAAATCTTCAAATTTTATTTGAAATTCTGGATTTATAATTTTAAACTCTAATGTAAATTCTGTTTTTATGAATTCCTCTACATCAAAAATTGAATTAACTAATGAAATAATGCCTTCTTGAGAATCCTCTTCCATCTATTTTGTACCTTCTTATTCCATTAATGATCTTTTTGTTTAAAATTAAATATTGATAGTTTTATGCTAAATCATGCAAGTGATTTTGAGACAATTGGGTGACTGTAGTATACGTAGAGCTGCTCCCAGCGATCTAATCTCAGTCATGGAAATTAACCTCAAAACCTTACCTGAACATTATTCTGACTATTTCTAT
>Ga0257121_1000288_pt1 | contig 43801 bp, 42 predicted proteins | sample SI106_100metaG_FD_190180 | JGI IMG/M metagenome (GOLD analysis project Ga0257121, IMG submission 190180) | Marine microbial communities from Saanich Inlet, British Columbia, Canada - SI106_100 | ecosystem: Environmental > Aquatic > Marine > Inlet | place: Canada: British Columbia | collected...
CAAAATGGACCAATAATAGTTTCTAACAGGAAGAATAAATTCACCTCTTCTGCAGGGATAAATCTTGGAGCAATCGTTACAAGCACAAAAGGAATAGCAACACACATGATACTCATTAAAGGAACGATAAATAAGTCTCGGTCAACTAAAGTGTAGGTTTCGATAAAAAACAAAGCAAATATTCCGACACACAATTTACCAACAACTGCTGCTGGAAGTAAGTTTTTTTTCTTAGCCGATCTAATAGTTACAGCATTAATAGCTAGTCCAAGGCCTGTGATAAAACCTAAAATATCCCCATAAACACTACCCAATTGAAGGGAATCATAGAAAATATAGACTGCAGCCAAAAATGTCACTGCAATTGCAATCCAAGTTTTTTTATCAGGTATTTCTTTTAAGAAAATAGCACCTAAAATTGCAGACAACATAGGTGCCATTGCAATCATGACTAAAGTATTAGCTACATTTGTGTTTTGGATAGATACTACAAAAGTAATATTAGTAATTGAGAAAGTGGTTATAAAAATTATACCATGGTAACCACTATTAAATAACATCTTAAAAAAACTTGATTTATAAACAATAAGCATTCCAATCAAGACTGTAAAAAATGGTATCATTCCACGGTAAAATACTAAACCCCAAGTGTCCACATTCGACAATCTAATAAATAAACTATCAGGCGTAATAAACATTACTGCAACAAATGCTAAAAAGGATCCTTTTTTTTGGTCTGAAAAATTTGTCATACTTTTAATTCTTTCCAGAATGTTTTTGCAAGATTAATTCCTGACAAATCGTATAATGTTTTTAATCCAGTAGGAGAAGTTACGTTAATATCTCCATTTAGTTTTTGATCAAGAAAGTCAATGCCTGCAAAAAAAATATTTTCTTTTTTTAAATCTTTTGCAATTAATCTAGATATCTTTTTTTCTTTATTTGTAAGTATAGTGTTAGCTGCTTTTGCACCTTTGCTTAAGTTACTTAAAAAAGAACCTTTTTTTGGTACCCTAGATATTGCTCCACATATTTTGCCATTAATTAAAAAAACTCTTTTATCCCCTTTACTCACATTAGGTATAAATTTTTGACATATGATATAATCATGTATTTTTATAAATTTAGTAATAAGTTTTAAATCAAATTTAAGTAACAAATTAACATCGTTTCCACTAAAACTATTTATAGGTTTTAAAATTACTTTTTTATGTTTTTTAAAAAATTTTTTTATTTCATCTAAATTTTGCGTAAAGATAGTATCTGGCATATATTTTTGATATTTGGCAGAATAAAGTTTTTCAGAAATATTTCTAATTGAAGTAGGGTTATTAATAATTTTAACTTTATTTTTGAGATTATCTAAAATATGGGTTGCTGAAATATATTCCATATTAAAAGGTGGATCTTGTCGAATTAGAACAAACTTACATTTAGCAAGTTCTAACTTTTGTTTTTTTAAAATTTTAAAGAATTTTTTATTTTTATAATCAAATTTAATAAAAAATCCTAAGGCAATTACTTTTGAATTAATTATTGATAAGTTTTTTGGGTCATAATAGAAGATCTTGTAGTTTTTATCCTGAATTTCGTGTGCAAGAAAAATGCTAGTATCTGTGATAGGGTTTAATTTTGAAGGGTTATTTCCTTGAATAGCAACAATTTTATTTGTCATATAATTCACTTAAATCTTCAGTTTTAGAAAATTTACTGATCATATGATCTGCGTTAGTTGTTTTATTATCAATCACTTTCTGTAAATGATTTAAAAATAAAGTTTCATTTTTACCATGTTTATTAATTATATCTCTTTTTTCTAATCCCTTTTTAGATAAATTTAATAATGTACCGGCCCAATAGAGAAGATTTTTACCCATCAGTTGAGTATTAAATCCTTTTTGAGGAGCTTCGAGATACGCGTTGATGATTTTGTTTTTATCCCACTTCGAAATAATATCGTAAACTTCATCTAAATTTCCATATAGCATCCCTACATAAAAAGCGGGTCCAGAACACAAACAATCCCAACCACAAGTATCCATTGATCGAAGTTCAATATATCTTTTTAATCTATTTTCAGTAAAAATTGTGCTTAGGTGTGTTGTTAAATCGCTCTCTGTTGGAAGTCTGTTTCCTATTTCTATAATTTTACCCTCCATAAATTCTTTAAAAGTATAATTTCTTCCAGAAACATAAGAGCCTTCATGTTGAATAAATAATATTGGAAAATTTATTACAAATTCAGCATATTTTTCAAAGTCTAATTCTTCAAAAAATATTTGAGGAAGACCACCTCTAGATGTACTTTGCCATACCTTTGATCTATATGATAAATAATTACTTTTTTTTTTTTCTACTATCGCTGAGTTTGCAAATAAAGCGATTGAAATAGGAACTATTGAATTAACGATCTTAAATTTTTTTATGAAGTCTTCTTCAGAATTATAATCTATGTTTAATTGGGTACCACAAGTTCGATACATCATGTCTAAACTCAATTCTCCTCCAAGAGGCATATCTTTAGTCATTAATTCGTATCTTTCTTTCGGATTGTTTGGAATTTCATCTAATTTAGAAATAGGATCAAATCCAGCGCTCACAATATTTATATCTAATTTTTGAGTAACTTGTCTTAATTCAAATAAATAATCTTGTGACTCAGCACAAGCTCCATGAATATGATTGAGCTTATCCCCTGATAACTCTATTTGGTTTCCAGGTTCTAACGTAATGTTTTTACCACCTTTGTTTAATCCAATAATATTATCTTTCTCTAGAATTGGGTTCCAACCAAATTCTAACAACGCTGAAAACATTTGTTTTATTTTTGAATAATCAATTCTCTTATTATTTTTGTTATCAAAAAGAAATTTTTCATGTTCAATTCCTATTCTAAAGTCTCTTGTTTCCTTAATACCAGATTTGAAATAATTTATTATTTGTTCTTTAGAAGTAATCATAGATGTTTAAGTAATATCTTATTATAGGAATTAAAGATAATAATAAGGTTTTTTAGAAAAAATTTTCTGAACCAATGGGTAAAAATCATCCAAACTCATACTTTTATAATTTGGATCAAAAGAAGTTTGATCATAATTTTCACAGAAGTTAACTGTTGCCTCATAATATTCATGGTCTTTAAATTTATCTCGAGCATTTCTGTCCTTACCAAAATGGTGAGCACTATAATAAGTTTGAAAAAGACCATGATGTTGAATAATCCAATAAGTTCTCTCTGAAACATACGGTCTTAGTATTGAAGCTGCGTACTGGGAGTGGTTCATTGGAGCTAAATCATCGCCAATGTCATGAATAAGCGTTGCAACAACCATCTCTTCACTTTCGCCATTTTTATATGCTCTAGTTGCAGCCTGCAAAGAATGTTCTAACCTTGTAATTTGATATCCTTCAAGAGTTGTTGTTTGAGCTGCTAAATATTTCATAATTCTATCAGCTGTTTTTCTTTCATAATCTTTTTCATATTTATCTAGGAGTTGGTAATCTTCTTTAGTACCATTTTTCATTTCTGTGAAACATATTTTTTTCATTTTAATTATTTGATGCAGTACTCAGTAAAGATAATTGAGTAATTTTGTTATCCCCTAGTTCATCAATTGGTTTTACAGGGTAATCACCTGTAAAATAATGATCTGTAAGCTGTGGGTAAGTGTCATTTCTTTTATCAAAGCCAATTGCTTTATATAACCCATCAAGAGATAAAAACTTTAAAGATTTTGCTCCAATATATTCACAAATCTCATCATTAGTTTTGTTAGCAGCTAGCAATTCTTTTTTTGTCGGAGTATCAACTCCATAAAAATCTGGATATCTAATTTCAGGACATGCAATTTTAACATGAACTTCTTTTGCACCAGCATCATATAACATTTTTACAATTTTATGGGAAGTTGTGCCTCTAACTAACGAGTCGTCTATTAATATAATTTTTTTATCTTTAATTGTAGTTTTGTTAGCGTTTAATTTTAACTTTACTCCTAAACTTCTAATTTTTTGGCTAGGTTCAATAAAAGTTCGTCCCACATAATGATTTCTTATTAAGCCATGCTCATAATTCATCTTTAAATGTTGTGCAAACCCAAGTGCTGCAGCGTTACCACTATCTGGAACTGGAACAACTATATCTGCATCAACATCGTTTTCTTTAGCAAGTTCCACTCCAATATTTTTTCGATGCTCATAAGCTGTTTTATTATCAAGTATACTATCTGGTCTTGCAAAATATATATATTCAAACACACATGGTCTCACTTTTTTAGGAGGGAAGGGTTTGATACTTTCTAGCTTATCATTTTCAATTAGAACTATCTCCCCATTTTCAACATCTCTTACAAATTTTGCACCAATTATATCTAGCGCGCATGTTTCTGATGTAAGAACATAACTGTTACCTAATTTTCCAATCACTAGTGGTCTAATTCCATAGGGGTCTCTAACTCCAATTAAAGAGTTTTGTGTCAACATAACTAATGCATAACCACCTTGAATTTGAAATATAGCATCAACAACTTTGTCTATTGTTTTAGGTCTTTTAGATTTTGCAATTAATTGAACTATTGTTTCAGTGTCCGATGTTGTGTAAAAAATAGCTCCATCTTCAACTAATTTATTTCTTAAAGAAATCGAATTAGTTAAATTTCCATTGTGAGCTACCCCAATACCACCTGCATTAGTGTCTGCAAAAAACGGCTGGATATTTCTTAGAGTATTTTCACCAGTTGTACTATATCTATTATGTCCAATTGCATGATTGCCTTTAAGTTTTTGAAGTACTTTTTCTTTGTTGAAATTATCACCAACTAAACCAAATCTCTTTTCAGAATAATATTTTTCACCATCAAAAGTGACTATTCCACAACCTTCTTGACCTCGGTGCTGAAGCGCATGAAGCCCAAGTGCTGTTAATGCGGAGGCGTCTTTTGCATTACTTACACCAAATACACCACATTCTTCTTTTAATTTTGGATCAAAGTTCTTCAATTTTTTCTTTAGAATCTTGATATGTTTTTTCATTAGGAAATTCTTTTATGAGATAATTACTACCTTTTTCAAGGTAAGGAAAGACGTATGATTGATCCTTATTTATAGGCCATTTATCGTGATTGTAGACAATATGAAACCCAGAGAAGATGCAAACTGAGATTATATAAGCTCTTATAAAACCAAAAAAGAATCCAAATGTAGTATCTAACCCACCAATACCAGTATAGTTAATAGCTTTGCTTATCCCTTTATTAATAAGAAGTACTAAAAAAATTACTATTACAAATATAATAATCCCAAGACCAACATCTAAAACATATTCATTATCAATAATATCACCAACATAAGGTTTAATTTTTGGAAATATGATTAGAGTAACAACATAGGCAAGCAACCATTTTGCCATTGATAATATGCTCAAGACAAACCCTTTTTTATAGCAACTAATAAGAGAAAAAATGGTTATGATTAAATAAATTAGATCAATGATAGATATCGCATCATAAAAATCTTTTAAAACATCAAGCATTTAAAATTATTTTCCAAAAGGTTTTACAGTTAAGATTAAAGCAGGCAATAAAGTCAAAACGGATATCATTGCAAGCAACATTGCTATACCAGTAAATACTCCAAAGTAAATTGTTGGGATAAATTTTGATAAAACTAAAATTGAAAAACCAAAGACAATAGTGATGGATGTATTTAATATGGCAACTCCTACTGTTGAGTGACACTTTTTTAGCGTTTTGTTATAATCTTTTATTTTATTAAACTCTTCTTTAAATCTATAAATATAATGAATACTATTATCTACCGCTATTCCAATAGTGATAGCTGCAATAGTGATTGTCATCATATCTAATGGAATACCAAGAAGACCAATAATTCCTAAAATAAAAAATGCTGCAATAAAATTTGGAACAACACCAATTAAGGATAGTTTTATATTTCTAAATAAAATTACAAACATTGAAAAAATTCCAATCATTACTAATCCTAACGTTAGGATTTGAGATTTAAACAAGCTTTGTAATAAATTATTAAATAAGATTAAAACACCAACTAATTTATATTCGTTTTCTTCTAATCCTATTTTATTTTTTAAATCAAAATTAATTTTATTTATTAAATCGTTTCTTCTTAAGTTTTCTTGTGAGTCAATAATTCTTAAACTTATTCTGGCCTCATTATCTTCAATGGATAAATATGGATCAACAATTTCAGTTTTAATACTTTCTGGAATCTTAGAATATAAAACACCCATTTCTAAAGTGCCAAGGGGCTTGTTATTATTTAACTGGGTTGCAACATCTATGATTGAAGAAAAAGATAAAACCTTTCCAACTTGTGGAAGACTATCTAAGTAATTATGAACTGAGGCTATTTTATCAATTTTATCTTTTGTAAACCAGTATTTTTCATCATTTTCGTCTTCTTCATCGCCCCAATCTTCAAACTCATCATCTTCAGTTGATGTCTCTTTATTTTCGGTCACAGGAAATTTTAAAATAACCTCAAGTGGGGTAGTGCCACCCAATTCTTCATCTATAAGTTTCATTCCCTTATAGATTTCAGTATTTTTATTGAAATAATTAATAAAACTATTCTCTACTTCAAGTTTGCTAATTCCAATTACACTTAAAACAACAATAATTCCAGTTATTCCAAAAATTGTATTTTTGCCATTCAATGAAAATAAACCTAAAAAATTTGTGATTTTTGAATCTTGCTCTTTTATAAGCTCTATATTTTTTGTTGGAGCAAAATTTAAAAGAGTTGGTAGGAGTGTGAAGGTAATGATAAATGATGTAATTAATCCAAAAGTCATCATCCAACCAAAGTCAATAATTGGTTTAATCCCACTAAAGATTAAAGATAGAAAAGCAAATACAGTTGTAAAGACAGTATATAAAATAGGCCAAAACATTTTGTTTGTAGTTAAAGAGATGATTTCAAAATTATTTTTAGCAGGATAATCTTTTCTTAACTGAAGAAAACGAGTGCTCATATGAATATTCATAGCCATTGTCAATATGAGCATTAATGCAATAAAGTTAGAAGAGATAACTGTTACCTTCCAACCAAGAATTCCAAGTAAACCTATCATAATCACAACTGAGAATAAGCAACTACTAATTGGAACAACAATCCAAATTAATTTTCCAAAGACAAACCATAAAGTTCCAATAATAAATAAAAGAACTCCTAAACCAAAAACTATAATGTCACTTTTAATGAAAGTCATCATGTCATCAGCTATCATTGGAATTCCTCCAAGATAAATTTTACCCACATCCCCGTAACTTTTAATAACTTGTCTTATCTCTAATATATTTTCATGATTTTGTTTTTTTATTTTATCTTTATGAGCTTCTATTTCTGATTTTGATAAATTTTCAATATTTTCTAATTTTTTATTCTCTTTAATATTAACAATAATTCCACTCGTATTTCCATTTTCACTAATTACAAAATTTCTAAAAACAGGACTGTTTAGAATTTCTTTAAATCCACGATTCTTATCAACCTCTTCATCTTTTAAAGTTTTAAAGCTTTCGAGTCTTTCTTGTAAGGGAGCGTCTGAATTACTTAAAAGAGGTACATCTAGAAGTGTAATTACGCTATGAACCCAATTTAGACTTTGAATTTTATATTTTAAACTTAAAAGATTGTTAATTGAGTTATCTGTTACCATCCCTTCATTTGGAGTATAAGTAAGTATTAAGAATTCTTTTGAACCGTACCTATCTGTCACTTCTTTTAAGTATGCTAAATCCGGATCACCCTCTATTAATAGTGTTTCAGAAGATGCATCTAATCTAAAATCCTTTGAATAATAACCAAAACTTAATATCGCAATAATAAGTAAAACAAATACTGTTTTAGGGTTTTTAAGAACTCCATTTTGATAAAATTGAGCAAACATTAGCTCTTTTATATTGGAATTTAATTAATTTGAGTATCTTTAAATTTAGTGAATCTCTCTTCAAACTCAAGAGTTACATTGCCTATTGGGCCGTGTCGTTGTTTCCCAATTATAATTTGAGCTAAGTGAGCAACTTCATTCATTTTTGCTTGCCATTCAGCATGTTCAACTGTTGCTTCTCTTGGCTCTTTTCTTTGTAAATAATATCCTTCTCTATAAACAAACATTACAACATCTGCATCTTGTTCAATTGAGCCAGATTCTCTCAAATCAGCTAATTGAGGTTTGTGGTCATCTCTTTGTTCAACTTGTCTTGAAAGTTGAGATAGAGCAACAACTGGAACAGCTAATTCTTTTGCAATTGCTTTTAATCCTTGTGTAATTTGCGAAATTTCTTGAACTCTTCCATCTTTGTTAAATGTTGTTCCTCTCATTAGCTGAATATAATCAACCACAATCATATCAAGGCCAAACAATCTTTTAATTCTTCTAGCTCTATTACTCATTGCAGCAATACTAATTGCAGGGGTTTCATCAATATACAATGGAAGTTCGGCAATATTCTTTGAGGTTTCTAAAAACTTATCAAATTGTTCATCTGAAATTCTTCCTCTTCTTATATCGTTTGAGCTAATTCTTGCTTGTTCTGAAATAATTCTAGTTGATAGTTGTTCAGATGACATTTCCAATGAAAAGAAAGCAATAGATGATTTTTTACCACTGTCTTGTAATTTTTGTGCAGCATTAAATGCAATATTTGTTGCAAGAGATGTTTTACCCATTGAAGGACGACCTGCTATAATAATTAAATCTGATTGATGAAGACCACCAAGTTTGTCATCTAAATCTCTAAGACCTGTTGGAACACCAACAATACCTTCTTCATTTTTGTAAGCAGCAGAAGCCATTTCAATTGTTTGCTTCATTGCTTCATCAAATTTAACAAGAGAAGAGTTGAAAGAACCTTTTTCAGCTAAATCAAACAACAATCTTTCTGAATTTTCAATAATAGTTTGACCATTTGTATCTAGCTCATTGAGTTTTGCACTATCAATTGTCTGTTCTGAAATTTTAATTAACTGACGTCTTACAAACATATCATAAATTATTTTAGAATATTCAACGGCCTGCCTAACTGAAGTAGAAAATTTAGTTATTTTAACTAAATATTCTGGAACATTTAATTCGTCTTTTTCATCTACAAAATAATTCTTTAGTGTAATAGGATTTGCAAGCATTCCTTTATAAATCAAACTTTCAATTGCTTCAAAAATTTTTTGGTGCATTGGGTCATGGAAATTAATGCTAGAAATGATTGTGCTAATTTCATCAAAAATATCATTGCTAACTAAAATAGATCCAATAACAGCTTGTTCAGCCTCAATATTATTTGGTAGTTCTTTGAATTGATCCTTAACAATACTTAAATTATTTTCCATGAGTCCAATTTATAGAATTATTTTTTAAATGAAATTACTAATAAATACTGGGGAAAAGAATGTATAATTATTGGATTGTATCAGCAGATGAAACACTGATTGTAATTTCAGCATCAACCTCGGAGTGTAAAGAAATTTTAACTTTAAATTTTCCTAAAGATTTTATTTCTTCAACTGGCTGTATCATTGATGGTTTAATATCAACTTTATTTTGTTCTTGAATTAATTTTGCAATTTCAGTCGGTTTAACAGATCCATATAGTTCGTTATTTTCAGTACTTAATTTTTTGACTGAATATTCTTTACCATTAATTTTTTCTGAAATTTGAGTGGCTTCTTTTTTTTTATCATTATCTTTTTTTGATAAATCAGCTTTTATTTTCTCAACTTCTGAGATATTTTCTTTTGAAGCGTATAAAGCTTTTTTGTTAGCGATTAAAAAGTTTCTTGCATAACCTCTTTTAACTTCTATCACTTCACCAATAGAACCAATTCTTTTTACGTTTTCTAATAAAATAATTTTCATTTATATTAAAGCTAAATTTCTAGCTCTTTTTATTGAGAGAGATAATTCTCTCTGTTTTTTTTGAGAAACATTTGTGATTCTTGATGGTAAAATCTTTCCATTTTCAGACATATATTTTTTTAAAAGTCTTACGTTTTTATAATCAACTGCAGGGGCACCTTTTGCAGACAATGGGCAAGTTTTTTTGAATTTATATTTATTTGGTTGAAAAATACTTAATTTTGCAAAATTACTTTGTTTACCTTTTTTATTTCCACTTTGTCTTTTAGGCATAATTAGTTTTTATAACTTTCTTTTTTTTCATCATCTTCTCTTTTGGCAAAATAATTTGCTTCTAAATCAAACTTTTTAACTCTTACTGTTAAGTATCTTAATAATTTTTTATCAATAGCTTCATTTTTTTCTAATTCGTTTATCAGATTACCTTTACCTTTAATTTTAAAGTGAATGTAGCTACCTTTTTTATTTTTTTTTATAAGATAAGATAGGTTAAGCAATCCCCAGTTTTCAGTTTTTACAATCTCACCCTCGTTTTTTTCAACAATTTTAGAATATTTTTCTGTCAATTGCTTAATTTCACTTGGTGAAGTATCTTGCCTAGCTATAATAGTATGTTCGTATAAATTCATTTAAGTTCTTTAATAAAAAGTGAGGATATACTATTATAAATGTTCAATTACAATAGTTAAAAAGGCAAAATAAATAGTTTTTTTTATATGTTTTCAGTAATTTTTCCAGGTCAAGGTTCTCAAATAGTTGGTATGGGAAAGGAATTCCATGACAAGTTTGATCTTGTCAAAAAATTATTTAAAGAGGCTGATGAAACACTCAATTTTCCTATATCTAAGCTAATATTAGAAGGTCCAAAAGAGGAATTGGATCTAACTACCAACACACAACCCGCAATCTTTCTAATTAGTTATTCAATTTTTAATGTAATTACAAAAGAATTTAATATTGATTTAAATAAAGCAAAGTACTTTGCTGGACATTCATTAGGAGAGTATTCAGCTTTATCTTGTGCTGGATACTTAAGTTTTTCTGATACCTTAAAGATATTAAGAATAAGAGGTGATGCTATGCAGAATTCAGTGCCAAAAGGACAGGGTGGTATGGTTGCAGTGTTAGGCTCAACCGTAGAGATTGTTGAGCGCATATTAAAAGATAACGAAAAAAATTTTAATGCTCAAATTGCAAACGATAATTCTGAGGGTCAAATAGTTTTAAGTGGTAAAATAGAAGATCTAGATAAATTAATTATAGCTTTAAAAGAGAATACTATTAAAAATGTTAAACCACCAGTAAGTGCTCCATTTCATTGTAGTTTAATGAGCAAAGCTACAAGTGTTATGAGGGAGGAGTTAAATAAATTAAATTTTAATGAAGTTGAGGATAAGCTAATTTCAAATGTTACTGCCAAGAAAATATTAAGCTCTGATGAACTTAAAGATTTATTGATTAAACAAATTGAAAATAGAGTTAGATGGAGAGAAAGTGTTATTAATATGATTAATAATGATGTTAATCATTTTATTGAAATAGGTCCAGGTAAAGTTTTGTCAGGCTTAGTTAAAAGAATTAATAGAGAGGTAAAAATAGACACAATAAACAACCAAGGAGACATTGAAAGTTTAAAAATATGAACAATCTAGAAAATAAAAATATTATTGTAACTGGTGCATCAGGTGGAATAGGAAATTCTATTATCAAAAAATTAAATGAGGCAGGTGCAAATATTTTAGCCTCAGGAACTAGAATAGAAAAATTAGAGGAACTTAAAAAAAAATATAAAAATATAAAAATATTAAAATTTGATATTTCTCAAAGTGACAAAATTGAAGAATTTATTGAAAATGCTACCAATGAACTTGGTGGAAGTCTAGATGGTATCGTAAACAATGCTGGAATTACTCAAGATAACTTGGCTATTAGAATGAGTCTAGATGAGTGGCAAAAGGTTATAAATATTAATTTAACTTCAACTTTTTTAATGAGCAAGTTTGCTATTAAGAAAATGCTAAAAAATAAGTCTGGAAAAATTGTAAATATTACTTCTGTAGTTGGGCATACTGGTAATTTAGGACAGGCAAATTATACAGCGTCAAAAGCTGGAATTGTTGCAATGTCAAAAAGTCTTGCAATAGAATATGCAAAAAAAAACATCAATATAAACTGTATTTCTCCAGGTTTTATAAAAACAGCAATGACAGATAAAATTGATGATAAATTTAAAGAAGTTATTTTATCAAAAATACCATCTGCTCGCTTAGGAGAGCCAGATGATATAGCAAATGCAGTGCTTTTTTTAAGTTCGGATCAATCTAGTTATATTAATGGGGAAACAATACATGTTAATGGAGGCATGTATATGGCTTGACAAAATAGCTTTTTAAACTATTAAGAATTTATAACAAAAGGGATCAATATGTCAGAAGACGTTTCAAGCAAAGTAAAAAAAATTGTAGCAGATCACTTAGGTATCGACGAGGCTAAAGTTACTGAAGAGTCTAGTTTTATAGATGATTTAGGCGCTGATAGTCTAGATACAGTTGAATTAGTGATGGCTTTTGAAGAAGAATTTGGGTCTGAAATTTCAGATAGCGAAGCTGAGAAAATTTTAACTGTAGGTGATGCAGTTAAGTTTATCGAAGGAAAAGCAAACTAATTAATTTAATGTCCTCAGATAAAGATGGGGTAATGATAGTTTTATCCTCTCCATCTGGAGCAGGTAAAACTACATTAGTAAGCAAGTTGTCAACTATAGACAACTTCGAAATATCTGTATCTCACACCACACGTCAACCTAGACCAAATGAAAAATCGAATAAAGATTATTATTTTGTAAATGAAAAAGAATTTAGAAGATTAATAAAAAATGAAGAGTTTCTTGAATATGCAAAGGTATTTAATAATTTTTACGGAACTACTAGAACTCCTGTAATTGACAAACTAAATAAAGGTAGAAATATTCTATTTGATATTGATTGGCAGGGAGCCGACCAGATTAAAAATAAAAAACTAGATTACAAGTTAATAACTTTTTTTATATTACCTCCAAGTAAAGAAGAATTACTTGAAAGACTCTCTAATAGAGACATGAAAGACAAGCTAATTGCAGAGGAAAGAATGAAGCAATTTGAAAGAGATGTCTTGCACTGGATAAATTATGATTATGTTGTGGTAAATGATAATTTGGAAAAATGTTTTTTTAAAATAATTAATTTAATAGAAGCTGAAATAAATAGTGGGTCAAAAGATTATGATCTAGAATATATTAGAAATCACGTAAATAAGTTAACTTCTTAAATTTTCATATTCATTTGTTAATTGATAATAAGTTTCAAAGTTTAAATTTTGTGGTCTTAAATTTAAATCAATTTTTAATTTATCTAAGATAGTTTGATCACCATTAAATAATTGATTAAAAGGTTTTTTTAACATTTTTCTTCTATGGCTGAAAAAAATTCTTGTTATTTTTTCTAAATTTTTTGGATTTTTAAATTTATAAAAATTTTGTTTAGGGGAAAAATGTAATAAGGAACTGTCAACCTTTGGTTTTGGAGAAAAAGCTTCAGGTTTGATATCACAAATTTTTTTTACATTTAATTTCCAATTACTTAAAATTGACAACCTTCCATAAGAAGATGTATTAATTTTAGCAATTATTCTGTCAGCTACCTCTTTTTGAAACATTAAAATTAGATGGTCAAACCAAAAATTATCTTCTAAATTGATTATCCATTTACTGAGTATTTCAGTTGAAATATTATAAGGAAGGTTTCCAAAAACAGTTATTTTATCATTAAAGATTGACTTTTCATCAATATTTAAAATATCATCATTGATAATTATCAACTTATCTTTAAAAGTATTTTTAAGATTTTCTGCTAGATCATTATCTTTTTCAATAACATAAAATTTTTTAGGATTTTTCTTCAAAATAAAAGATGTTAAATTTCCAGTTCCAGGTCCAACCTCAAAAATAGTCTTATTTTCAATTGATGTTACATCTACGATCATATTCAAAACATTTCTATCTGTTAAAAAATTCTGACCTAAACTTTTTTTAGCTTTAATCAATTTTTGTCCAAAAAAGTAATTGATTTTAATAAACTAAGAGGATTAGAAACGTTTTTACCTAACATTTTTTCATTTGGACCATGATCAGGAGAAATTCGAATAAACGGCAATCCTAGAGTAATGTTTATAGCATCGTACTCATACAATGTTTTTAAAGGTGTTAATACTTGGTCGTGATACATTCCAATTATAACATCATATTTTCTTCTATTATTTTTTAAGAAAATTGTGTCAGCAGAATGAGGACCAGAAATTTTATATTTTTTTTTTAACAAGTCTTTTACCAATGGTTTAATTATTTTTTCATCTTCATTATATTTATCTACACTTTCACAATGGGGGTTTAGACCTAAAATTGCCATTTTGGGTTTAAATCCAAATTTTTTCTTATAAAAACTGTTTATCAAATAAACTTTTTCAGTAATATTTTTTTTATTAATTTTTTTTGATACCATTTTTATAGGTAAATGAGTTGTTATTGGACAAACAGAAAGTTTCTGATTGTAAATAAGCATAGCAGTTTTGTCTGTTGAAAATTTTTTTGAAACATACTCTGTAATTCCCAAAAATTTCTTACCTAAATAATTTTTTTTAGATATTGGTCCATTAATAAATTTATTAGTAATACCTGCTTTTAAAATTTTAAAAGCTATCTTAAATGAATCTTTAATATACCCATTTGATTTTTTAGAAATTTTTTCAAATGTTTTTGATTGCATATAGTCAATATTGATCAAATTAATTGTTTTATTGTTTAAATCATATTTCTTTAATAATTTATTATCGAGTAATTTAATTTTTTTATAAAAATTAAACTTTTTCATTTGTAGTTCTAATATTTTTTTTGAAGCTATTAGTATTATCGGACTTTTAATTTTTTTTTTTGAAATTACTTTAAAAAATAATTCAAGAAAAACACTATTTGGCTCTCCTGCTGCTATTAAGATAGGTTTATAATTCATTAATAATTATATCTTTTTTAATTTTATTAAAATAAATATTGGAAAATTGTCTTAATTGATCATTGGTTTTGATTTGGATAACTTTATTTATCTCCTCTTCAATATTAAATTTTATTTTTTCTTCTTTATAATCTTTTATTTTGATAATTAAAAATCCACCAGGAATAAGAATTGGATTTGTATATTCACCTATTTTGATTATTGAAATTTTTTCATAAATTTTTGGTGATATTGAATTTTCATTTATCCAACCTAAATTTCCTCCATTTTTAGAGGAATCTGAAATTCCATGGATTAACGCTGCATTTTTAAAACCATTTGTATCAATAGTATTTTTTATGGAGTTGAATTTTTTTTTTAAATTTTCTTTATTTTCAACATTAAACATAATTTCAGAAAGTAAATAACTTTTATTTTTCTTCTGAGAAACTTCAGTAGTAATTTTTTTTCTATCAATTCTTATTCTATCTTTATGTTTTGAATAGATCATTTCATTCCAATATATTTCTGTTGAAATTTTTTCTACAAATTTAGTTATTTTTACTTCATGTCTTTTTAAGTAAGAATTAAATTCATCTTTATTTTTTAAACCCAAATTATTATAAGATTTTTTAATTAGCTGATCTAAATCTTCTTTTTTTAAATTTAAATCTTTTAAATTTTTCAATAGTTCTAATTTCTTTATTTTATCTCTTATTAATGAGTTTGTAGAAATTTCTATAATTGTATCCTTATCAAGTTGTTGAATTTCTTTATTAATCATTTTGAGATAATTAATCTCGTTTGAAATATCAATTGTAGTAATTATTTCATTGTCTACTTTAAATAATATTTTGTTTTCTAATGCTACTAGTTTGCATGACAATGAAATAATAAAAAACATTATGATGAAAAACAATCTGAACATTAATTAAAAGCACCTTCTAATGTTGGCACATCTACGTTGTGTTCATATTTAGTTAAAGGGAAAAGAGTTATGCTAAAAAATAAATCTTCTTTTGGTTTTAAATCTCTGTCTGAGTAATAAGTTTTATTATATTTAATACCTGCTACTAAGCAATCATTTTTATATTCATAAACAAGATTATAAAATTCAGTTAGATTTAATTTTCTATTTCTTCTAGTTTTAAAACTGAAAAAGTTTTTATCATCATAATTGTAGGAAGTTGTATTCTCTAAAAAATTTTCATCACCAGTGTCTCCATTTTCTTCTACAAAATTAAAACTCGTTTCAAAATTATTATAATTAAGTTGAGTATTAATAGAATTATAGACAAATTTATCAAAATTATTATCAATACTGTAATTGTAATCTATTGATATATTTTCTGAAAGAACGCTTTTTGCAGATCCAAATAAATTAGAATTTTTTTTATTTAAGCTGGAAGTTGTTGGTATGAAATTTTCTTCTTTATCTCTAAAGTTAGATGCTAACTTAAATTCAAAATATTTATTAATATCGTCTAATTTTTCTTTCTTAAAGTCTAGACCAATTGTTAAAGATTTCCCTTTTTCATATGAGTCACTTAAGCCAAGTCTATTTATGCTAAAGATATTATCAACTGTCACACTCCTGCTTGTGTCAGAGTAATTCTTCATGTCACTAGGATTAAATCTGAAAGCTATTTTTGGTGTAAGTGTATTTGTATAGCTGTCAGTTTGTTTGCTTAGCGGTAAATCTGAAATAAATTCATAGATATTCATCAACTCTAATTGTGGGCTTGATTTATATTCATTATCATTTTTACCTAATGTTCCTAAATTTTTTAAATACACGTTGAAGTTGCTTACAAAACCTGAGTTAGAAATTAGATCTTTACCGTGATATTCTAAATCATTAATTACCCTAGTTCTTAAATTGTTTGTATCATTTAAATTATTGCTTCCAGATGAGTTAAAGTTTAATGCACCGCCAACAAGATCTAAGTTAAAATTTTTACTATAATCATAGTAAGGCAAGATATATTGAAAGCGATCACTATTACCTAATCCTAAATTTTCAAATGCTTGCATACCAGCAGTCAAATTATATGTTTCATGGTCTAATAATAGCTTTAATTCGGAAGTTAAATTATTTTGATCACTTGGCTTCATTTCACTCTCTAATAAATTGGTATCAAAAACTTTTAAGTATGTATCGTTAGATACCTTTTGAAGCGACATAAACAAATCACTTCTATTAAAGTTGTTAAAATTAAGATCTACTTCAAATTTTGCAAATAAATGACTAATACTATTTTTTTTATTTGATGAACTAGATTGATAACCTCTAGTTAAACTAAAATCTGAAATAAAAGATGAATTCTTATTTTCCTGCCTGTACTCATTTTGAAACATCTGCATAGAGCTATCAAAAATTGTTGGTTTAAATGTTATATCCTTATTATCAGAGATTACATGGTAGTAGGGTAAGTATATTGAATCTCCTAAAATATTTGAACTATTTATTTGAGGTCTCAAGAATCCACTTTGCCTGTCTACAGTAGGGTCAGGGTGAAAAAATTTTGGAAAATATAAAACTGGCAAATTATAAATCTTTAAAATAGCATCTTTATAAATGAGTTGCTGTTTGTTTTTATCATGCTTTATTTCGCTAGCACTAATCGCCCATGATGGACATGAGTCGTCATCATTATTACAACTAGTAAAAACACCCTTTTTAATAGTTGTTACACCATTATTGCTTAATGAAGAAACTCCTGATATTCTTGGATTATTCTTTCTATCTTCAGCAAATAAATTTGAGTGAAGTACAATCTTAGTATCTTTTGCGAAAAATTCTTTATTTTTAAAGTCGAAAATACCATTTTTAAAATAATACTTATCACTTTTAGGTAAATTATAATTGGTTGTAACAACTATATCTTCACCCTTAAGTTTTTTTTTATTAATTTGATAATTAAATTTTGATAAATTATAAAAACTGCCATTGTCATCTTTTATTTCAGTTTTATTGTTGGAGCTGAGTTCCATTTTATTTCGTAAATAATTCACATCACTAGACTTAAAATTATATTTTGATTGTATGATAGAATTTGTTTTTCCTTTAGAAAATATGCTTTCTTTATTTTGATTATAAGTAATATTTTCTGAAAAAATTATTATATCTTCAATCTGATCAATTATTTTGACATTTTTTTTAACATTAAAAATATTTTCTTTTTTATTATAAGTGAAAGTATCACCACTTATAATTATTTCATTTAATAAAGCTTTTGACTCACCCTTAGAGAAAATTATTTCTTTATTTTTTAAATATGTGACAGCTTGAGAATAAATCTTATAATCTTTAAAACTATCAATCATTTCAACATTGCCATTAGCTTTTAGTATATTTAGCAACTTATTGTATTCAAATTGATCAGCATTGATAATAACACCATCATTTGTTGTAACTGTTCCTCTTTTTAGCCCTTTAAATAAATTACCATCTTCTAAAATTTCTACCTCTGTTACATCAAAATTAAATTGTTCAGCTCCGTAAATTTTTTGACTAATTGTCAGATTTAGAAAAACAAAAACTAAAAGAAAAAAGAATTTATTCATCATTAATTTTGTAAACCATCATTCCGTTAATCATCATTAATAAAAAAAGAGGCATCAATACAGACAAACTCATAGGAATTTTTTCTACTTTACCAAGTATATTTGAAAAATTATTAATGTAATAAATGATTACAGATAAAAATAATCCAAATGAAATTTTAAAAGTAGAGCTTTCGTATTTTCTAATTTTTAACATTATTATTCCAGATAAAATTGTCATTAAAACCATATAAATAGGATACAAAAATAGCTTTAATAAATGAATATTTACTTCTGTTGTCGAATAATTCAAGGTCTTATAATTGTCTCTTAATTTAATAAGTTCAAACAACGATAAAGATGACAAATTTGAAAATAGACTCTGAATCCTCTCATAATCAAAATTAGTTTCAATTATAATTTCTTCATTTTCTTGATTTTCTTTATAATTGCTATCTGTATAAATTGTTGGGTTATAAATCAGCCATTTTTTGTTCTTGATATCTATTTTTTCACTTCTTATATTTCTAATTACCTCATAATCTTGATTAAATTCAGTTATAAAATTATCTATCAAAAATTCATTTTCAATTTTAGAGGCATTAATAATAAATGTGGTATCTTCAATTTTATCTCTTATCCACAAACCATTTTTTGTAATTACAGCTAAATATTTACCATCTTTTGTATAGTTTGATTTTAATTCTAGATAAAGGTTTTTTAAGTTTGAAGAAAAATTATAGAATAATGTAATTATCAAAAAACCCAAAACAAATGAAACAATAGAGATAATAATTAAAATTTTTGAATTTTTTAAACCAGAATACTTAAATATACTTATTTCATTATTATTTAATAAGCTGATAAAAAATAATTGTGTAGATAGAAGAAATATAAAAGGAAACATTTCAAAAATTAGTGTTGGAGAATTTAAAATTGATAGAAATATAGGAAAATAAGTTTTAATCGCCATTCCTTTAAAAAAATCTAACTCACTTAACAAATTAAGTATTATCACTAAACTGAAAGCAATTAACATAATATTTGCAAACGATTTTAAGAATAAACCTACTAAGAATTTAATATATGTTTTCATTTTTTTGAATGGCTGACTTTGTATCTTAGAGAGTTGTAAAATATTAAATATATAATTAAGATTAATATGAAAGGAATCATTACAATTTTTAAATTAGTTAATAATTCCTCTTGAATGAATCTTAGTGTAGTTTCTGAAAAAATTATAACAATCAATCCTATAAAAAAAACAATTAATCTTTGTTTAGTATAATTGGTATTCTCTTTTGATTTTATTACTAGCAATAGCGTTATCAAAATTAAAACAGGTATATAAAGAGGTATAATTATTCTCTTGTATAATTCTTTAACAATATTATTCAAATTTGAAATTGTACAATTTCTTAATTTAAAATTCTTTTTATCTAGTTTGATTAAATTTAAATCATACAAAAAACTGAAACATTTGATAAGATTTTTAGTAGATAACTCTTGAGTTTTCATATGTATTGTGGTGTTACTTTTTGAATTACTTAAATTAAGATCAGATTGAGTAAAACTAATATTTGTCAATTCATCATTAACTTTGCTAATAGTTTCTCCATTAAATAATCTTAAAATTGAAGCATTATTAATTTTTTTAAACACACCACTTTTTGCGTATGTAATTTGAAAACTTTGATCTCCAGTGTTGTTTTTGAGATAAATATTGTAAAACACACCATCTTTATCTTTTTTTTCACTATAAATAGTTAATCCTTTAATATTATCATTAAATTTTTTAGGTTTAATAAAATTTTCAAAAAAATTAAAATTAGAATTACGTAAATATGATCGTGCTAAATCTTGCGATGTAGGAACAATCAACGTAGTAAAAAGAATTTGTAAGAGTAAAATAAATATTGAAAATTTTACAAAAAAATTTATTAATTGAAATTTAGTAACACCAAAATTCCAAAAAATAAGCAATTCATTATTAATCTCATATTTTGCAATCACATAAAAAAAACTAAAAAAAAGAGCAAAAGGTAATAATTTACTAATTGTTTTGGGTAAGTTTAAAAATGAATAACTAAAATAAACCCAATAATCACGTCCATCTTCTATCATTATATCTAAAAAATTCACTGCTTGAAATACCCATATAATGATACTTACACTTAAAAGTGATATTAAAAAAAAAATCAAGCAATCAAACAATAGTTTTCTAAATAAAATTTTTTTCATTGAAATATGGTATTTTTATTCATATATAGCACTCAACTCGCGTAGAGTGTATTTAAAATTTATGACAGTTCAAATTAATTATAAAAATAGTAGTTCAAAAAAGATGCCAATTAATCTTATCTTATTCGTTGATGAAAACTACAATATTAGTGGTTTAAAGAAATATATTTCAAATCATGAATTTTTATATATTTCAGATTTATTGAAAAATAGCGATTTAAAAAAAGATTTACTTTTTTTTGAAATTAGTTCTAAAAAAACAATATTTTTAGTATCTATTAAGAAAGACATAAAGATATCAGATGTTGAAAACTTAGGAGCTAAATTTCATGGTTATATAAATTATAATAAGAAAAAAGAGTACGTTCTAAATTCAGATACTGTTAATAGTAAATTAAAAAATTTTGTAGGATATTTTCTGCATGGGTTAAAATTAAAATCTTATGAATTTAGCATATATAAATCAAAGAAAAATAAAAAACTAGTTTCAATAGTTGTTATAGGAATTAAAAATAAAATATCTACTCAAGATCATTTAAGGTTTAAAGCACTTGAAGAAGGAAGTTTTTTTGCAAGAGATCTTGTCTCTGAACCAGGAAATATTCTACATCCAGATGAATATGCAAAAAGAATAAATTCACTTAAAAAATTTGGATTGAAGATAAATATATATGATAAAAAAAAATTAAAAAAACTTGGGATGAATGCTTTGCTTGGTGTAGGCCAAGGAAGTATTCGAGGATCGTATCTTGTAACAATGGAATGGAATGGTGCAAAAAATAATTCCAATCCTTTAGCTTTTGTTGGAAAAGGTGTTTGCTTTGATACTGGTGGTTATTCTTTAAAACCAGCGAAATTTATGGAAGATATGACCTATGATATGGCTGGCTCAGCTACAGTCGTTGGTTTAATGAAAAACTTAGCAATAAGAAAAGCAAAGATTAATGCAGTTGGTGTTGTGGGACTTGTAGAGAATATGGTAAGTGGAAACGCTCAAAGACCTGGCGACATTGTAAAATCTTACAGTGGTAAAACAATAGAAATATTAAATACTGATGCTGAGGGTAGATTAGTTTTGGCTGATGCTTTAGCCTTCACTGAAAAAAAATTTAAACCTAAATTTATGATTGATTTAGCAACATTAACTGGTGCTATTATAGTTTCTCTTGGCTCTGAATATGCAGGGCTATTTTCAAATGACGACAAGTTAGCAAAACAATTATTGGAAGCAGGTGATAAGGTAGAAGAAAAATTATGGAGAATGCCTTTGCATAAAAATTTTGACAAACTTATAAATTCAAAAAATGCTGATATGCAAAATATTAATTATGTTGGTGGTGCAGGATCAACAACTGCAGCACAGTTTTTACAAAGATTTATTTTAAATAAAACACCCTGGGCTCATTTAGATATAGCTGGTATGGCATTTTCAAAATATGGTGGAGCTTTAAATTCAGGTGGAGCAACTAGTTATGGAGTAAGATTATTAAACAAACTAATAGAGGATGATTATGAGTAACATAGAACAAACACTATCAATTATTAAGCCAGATGCAGTTGAAAGAAATTTAGATAATGAAATTAAAGAAATGTTTAAAAATAAAGGTTTTTCAATTGTAAAAGAAAAGAAAATACAAATAGAAAAGTCTGATGCGGAAAAATTTTATAAAGTTCACGAAACAAAGCCCTTTTTTAATGAATTATGTGCATACCTATCATCTGGTCCAATTGTTGTAATGGTATTAGAAAAAGAAAATTCAGTACTAGGCAATAGAGAACTTATGGGAGCAACAAATCCTGAGAATGCAGAAGAGGGCACAATAAGAAAAAAATATGGAATTTCTATTGATAAAAACTCAGTTCATGGATCCGATAGTGTTGAAAACGCTAAAATTGAAATAGATTTTTTCTTTAAAGATTAGAAATTTTTAAGATAGCTTTGGGGTATAATTTATGCTCTTGAGTTAAAATTTTTTTAGCAAGTGAGTTAGGTGTATCATTATTTTTTATTTTAACTTTTTTTTGAATAATAATTTTTCCAGAATCAAGTTTAGAATCTACAAAGTGAACTGTGCAACCTGAATACTCATCTTTATTTATTATAGCTTTTTGATGAGTGTTTAAACCCTTATATTTCGGTAGAAGGGATGGATGAATATTTAATATTTGACCTTTAAACCTGAGGATAAAATTTTTTGATAAAATTTTCATAAAACCGGCTAGACAAATCAAATTTATTTTATTTTTTTTTAAATTAAGGAGTATTTCTTTTTCAGCCAATGCTTGTTTTTTAAAATCGAATACTTTTTTTCTAATCTTATACATTTTTCCAAAAGCCAAACCTTTTGATTTGGGATTATTAGAAATTATCATTTCAATTGAGATGGGTGATTTTTTTTGTCTAGAAAATTTTATAAGGGATTGAAGATTGCTTCCTGTTCCTGATATAAAAACAGCTGTTTTAATTTTTTTAGATCCAGTTAATAACGCCATTTAGTTTTACTTTATTTTTACCCTTGGAAATCTTACCTATGACATATGGTTTAAATTCTTTTGTAAAATGCTGTTTAACACTCTTATATTTACTTGAATTAATTATTAAACAAAACCCAACACCACAATTAAATGTTTTAAGCATTTCTTTATCAGATATTCCATTTTTACTTAGCCATTTAAAAATTTTAGAAGTCTTAATCTTATCTAAGTTAATTTCTGCAACTAAATTATCTGGAATAACCCTTTTAATGTTATCTGCTAAACCACCACCTGTAATGTTGGCACATCCATTAATTAAATTTTTATCAATTAATTTTAGCACCTCTTTCACATAAATTTTAGTAGGTTTAAGCAATTCATTTTTTAAAAATTTGTTTTTTTTGATATTAATTTTTTTTTGACTTAGAAGATATCGTACTAACGAATAGCCATTTGAATGAAGTCCACTAGATGGAATAGCTAAAATTAAATCATTATTTTTAATTTTATTTTTACTTAAAATCTTATTTTTACCAACCACACCAACTGCAAAACCAGCAATATCAAATTTTCCTTTTTCATAAGTCCCTGGCATTTCTGCAGTTTCACCACCAACTAGCTCACACTCAGATTGTTTACAACCATTCACTATTCCCTTAATGATTGATTTAAGTTTTGTTAAATTAATTTTATTAATGGATATGTAGTCTAAGAATAAAAGTGGTTTTGCTCCTTGGACAATCAAATCATTTACACTCATAGCAACCAAATCTATTCCAATTGTATTATATTTATTAAGTGTATTTGCAATTTCAATTTTAGTTCCTACTCCATCAGTGCATGCAACAATTTTAGGCTGTTTTATGTGATTTGGAATATTTGATATTGAACCAAATCCACCAATATTGGAAAACTTTTTTTTGCCTTTTTTTTTTGATGAAACTGAGGAGATGAAATTAACAAAATTATCAGCAGAATTAATGTTAACACCACTTTTTTTATAGGTAAATATTTTTTTATTCATTAGTATGTTTTATGAAATTTAATTTTAATTTTTTCTCTTATAAAAAGCTATATATGCATTTTTGCATTCTTGCTTTCATAAATATTTTTTTTTCCACAGATAATATTTATGCTAAGACTTTCTCTGTAAATGATATCGAAATATCCACTCCATTTGAGATTAATTTTGATAAAAACAAGATAATTGATGAGGGATTCATGCATGCATTTAATCATCTAATCCTGTCTATTGTTCAAACCAAAAATCAAAAAAAACTTAAAAAAACTTCCTTAAGACAAATTAAAGGAATGATAGAAACTTTTTCTATTAAGGAAGAAAAATTTATTGATGAAATATACTATTTAAAAATCAAAGTTTCTTTTAATAAAAAAAAAATATTTAATTTATTAGAAAAAAACAATATATTTCCATCTTTACCAGTCAAAAAAAGTGTACTTTTTATTCCAATTATTCTTGATGAAAATAAGAATGAAATTTTGATGTTTTCTGAAAATAATTTATTTAAAAAATGGAACTTAAACGTAAAAAATTATCATTTGCTAGAATATATATTACCTACTGAAGATCTTGAAGATTTTAATTTAATAAAACGTAATTCAAATAATTTAGAAAATTATGATTTTAAAGAAATTATTCAAAAATATAATCTAAAAAATTATATTATAACTATTATATTCAAAAATAATAAAAATATAAGAGTATTAAATAAAATTAATTTTAATGAAAAAATAGATCTAAAAAATCTTAGTTTCAAAAATATGAGCTTAAATACTGATAATGAAATTAAAAAATTTACTCAAAATTTAAAAACTATATTTGAAAATCATTGGAAATCTAAAAATGAAATTAATACCTCGGTCAAATTACCTTTGAGCATCTCAATCAACAATCATAATAATTTAGAAGTATCTAAATTTGAAGATCTATTAAATAATATAGATTTAATTTATGATTTTAATATTTATAAATTTAATAATAAAAAAAACATATATAAAATTATATTTAACGGTTCTCCAGATTATTTTCTAAAAATTATGAAAGAAAAAAATTATGAATTTGATACTCAAAATCAAATATGGAATCTAAAATGAAAAATTTAAATCAATTAATTTTAGATTTTGATTATGAGCAAAATTTCAAAGACCAAGATTTTTATGTGTCTAAAAGTAATGAATTTTCATTTAAACTATTAAATAGCTGGCCTAAATGGGAAAAAAATTTTGTGAATTTAGTTGGCCAGAAGTTTTCTGGTAAAACACATTTAATAAATATTTTTTTAGAAAAATTTAAAGGAATTAAAATAGAAGCTACCAAATTGAATAACGACTCTTTAAAAAAAATAAAGACTTATGAAAATATTATTATTGAAAATCTTAATGATCAAATTGATGAAAATCTTTTTTTTACATTGTTAAATATTATTGATCAGGATAATAAATATTTGATTTTAACCTCAACAATACCTATTGTGGAACACATATTTAAATTAGATGATTTAAATTCTAGATCTAAAAATTTCCTACTAGCTCATATCGAAAATCCAGGGGATGATCTTATGTTTGCGTTGATATTGAAAAATTTATCTGACCGTCAAATATCAATAGACAAAAAACTAATAGATTTTATTATTAAAAAGATTGATAGATCGTATGGCAAAATTTTTGATTTCATATATAAAATTGACAGAATTAGTTTAAAAAGAAAAAAGCCAATCGATTTTAAGATTATTAAAGAAGCTCTAGGAGAATAATTGAACAAGTATAGAACACATAATTGTAACGAATTAAGAAAAAATGATTTAGATAAAGAAATTTTGATATCAGGATGGATCAATAAAAAAAGAGATCATGGTAATCTTTTATTTATTGATTTAAGAGACAATTATGGAATAACTCAATGTATTATAGATAGAGAAAATAAAAATTTTTCAAAGTTGGAAAAGACCCAATTAGAAACAGTTGTTAAGATTAGTGGAAGAGTTGTCAATCGGTCAAATGAAACAGTTAATAATGATATTAAAACAGGTGAAATTGAAGTTGCAATAAATGAAATTGAAATATTGGGTACCTGTAATGAGTTGCCCATGCCTGTTTTCAGTGACCAAGAGTACGCAGAAGAAATTAGATTAAAGTATAGATTCTTAGATTTAAGAAGAAAAAAAATCCATGAAAATATAATTTTAAGGTCAAAAGTAATTTCATACATTAGAAATGAAATGACTAAACTTGGCTTTTTAGAGTTTCAAACTCCAATATTAACTTCGTCTAGCCCAGAAGGTGCAAGAGATTTTCTTGTTCCAAGCAGATTAAACCCAGGTAAATTTTATGCATTACCTCAAGCACCTCAACAATTTAAACAATTAATAATGATCTCCGGTTTTGATAAATATTTTCAAATCGCACCTTGTTTTAGAGATGAAGATGCAAGAGCTGATAGAAGCCCAGGAGAGTTTTATCAACTCGATTTAGAAATGTCATTCGTTGAACAAGAGGATGTTTTTAATGTTGTTGAAACTTTATTAGTCAATACTTTCAAAAAATTTTCAAATAAAAAATTGATGTATGATAAATTCCCAAAGATTTCATATACAGACTCAATGTTAAAATATGGAAGTGATAAACCTGATCTAAGGAACCCTTTAATAATAAATGATATTACAGAAATATTCACAAGAGAAGATGTGTCATTTGAAATTTTCAAGAAACTTGTTAAATCTGGCTCTAAAGTTAGATGTATTTCAACTAAAGATACAAAAAATAAGCCAAGAAGTTTTTTTGATAATATTGATAAATGGGCAAAAGAACAAGGAGCATCCGGATTAGCATATTTTACTTTTGAAAAAAATGATGAACTTTCAGCAAAAGGACCAATAGGAAAATTCTTTTCTAAGGAGGCTTTACTAGAAATTATGAAGAGAACAAATTCAGAAGTAGGTGATAGTATTTTTATGGCATGTGGAAAGCAAAATGATCTAGAAAAAATTACTGCACTTGCTAGAGACAAAATAGCTAAAGATTTAAATTTAATTGATGATGACGTGTTTGCATTTTGTTGGATTGTTGATTATCCAATGTTTGAAAAAGATGAGACAACTAATAAAATTAAATTTAGTCACAATCCTTTTTCTATGCCACAAGGAGATTTGAGAGAACAAGATTTTGAAAAACCATTAGATATAATGGCTTATCAATATGATATCGTTTGCAATGGTATTGAACTTTCCTCTGGAGCAATAAGAAATCACAAACCAGATCTAATGTATAAACTTTTCTCAATAGCTGGTTATGACAAGAGTCAAGTTGAAGAAAAATTTAGTGGAATGATAAATGCGTTAAGTTATGGGGCCCCACCACATGGTGGAATAGCTCCTGGCATAGATAGAATTGTTATGCTACTAGCAAATGAAAAGAATATTAGAGAAGTCACAATGTTTCCCATGAATCAAAATGCCCAAGATCTCATGATGAAGGCCCCATCTAATGTTAGTGAAGAACAATTAAAAGAGCTTGGATTATCGATAAAACTTAAAAAATAAATTATTTTTTACCTTTTAAGGTTATTTTCACATCTGATAGATCCACCAGATTTTTTTTGTAGTTATTCCTGACAAAACCCTTGCTTGTTATATCTTTAACAATTTTTAATAGTTGATTTTGATCTTCAGATTGTGGTTCATCACTAGAGTTAGCATCGTTACCACCAATAGAGGGTGTATGTGCTAAATCCTCTCTATTTTGGTAAGAAATTGCAAGCTCTCTAAATATATAATCTAATATTGAACTTGCACTTAAGATTCTGTCGTTACCATGTACTTTTCCAGAAGGCTCAAATTTTGTACCAACAAAAGCACTAATAAATTCATCTAAAGGTACACCATATTGAAGACCAAGAGATATAGCAATTGCGAAGTTATTCATTAAAGCTTTTACTAATTCACCTTCTTTACTTGTGTCAATAAAGATCTCTCCTATTTTACCATCTTCATATTCACCGGTATGTAAATAAACCTTATGATCTCCGATAGTTGCTTTTTGAATGTAACCTTTTCTTCTATCGGGCATACCAAATCTTTTACCACCTCTTTCAGAGGCTTTATTGAAGCTAGAAATTATACCCTCTTTTTCTTGTGAAGTTATTTGATTGGTCTTAGATATTACCTCAATTTTTTTATTTTCAGCAATTTTATTGTTATTAGGGTCAAGGTTCTTAGTCTTACGATTATCTAATTTCACATCTAAAACCTCAAATTTCCCATCATCTCTTTTTTCAAGGTTTTTCAATTCTGTTTCATTTATATCATCTAAGAAATGGTTAACTTTAAATGTACAAGTGTAGTAAGTTTCAACTAAATATTTTGCCATAAGTCCTTAATTTAAAATTTTAATTTGAATAATGAATCATTTAAATTTATATACAAATTCATATTTTAGTCTAATTTAAATTATACAATTTTTAATTGAATAAAATAATTATTTTATGTTGACATTTTTGCAAAAAATTTTCACTTGGTGGAATCAAGATACATTTGGCACTAGATTAAAAACTATTTTTTTTGGAAAATTAGTTGGTAGTGATGAACTTGGTAACAAATATTATGAAAGTAAAAATAAAAAGAGGTGGGTTATTTATGCTAACACTATCGATGCAACTAAAATACCAGTTGAATGGTATTCCTGGATGCATTTTACACCCAATAAAATAGAAAAAACTCATAAACTTAAAAAATATGATTGGCAGAAACCTCACCAATCGAATTTAACTGGCACAGAAGAGGCCTATTTTCCAAACAAAAATAAAGATGGTATCAAAAAAAAATATTTCAGCTGGAAAGAATAAGTTAAGTTTATTTTTTTTTATTCTTTTTATCAGTTTTTCTTTGATTTATGAAACAGTTGCAAAAGATAATGCAGATGGCACTTTCACAGATTTAAAAATTTTAGATAAAATAAGCTCAAAAAATACTTTAGTAAAACTAAAAAATGGGGAAATAATTACATTTAAAGATCTTTCTATAAAAAGTTTAAAGTGTAAAAATTCAGAGTTTGACGATAGTCCAGAAATTACCGCTTATATACAGGTTAAAGATTTAACAAATGAAAACAATAATGAGGTATTTGTATTTAATGGTTGGATGTTTTCATCAAGTCCATCAATAACTCCTTTTGATCACCCTGTGTATGATGTTTGGCTTGTTAGCTGTTATTAGACTATAGTATCTTTATCTAGCCAACTAACATTAAAATCAGAATTAATAAATTTTTTGTGGGCTAATAATTTTTTATGCAATGGAATAGTTGTCATAATTCCTTCAATTACAAATTCATCTAATGATCTATTCATTCTTTGAATTGCTTCTGTTCTATTTCTACCGTGGCAAATCAATTTACAAATCATACTGTCATAATAAGGAGTTACTTTATATCCTTGAAATATAGCTCCATCGACTCTAGTTCTAAAACCAGATGGCTGATGACACATGCTAATCGTTCCTGGAGATGGTTGAAAGTTTTTACTTGCATCTTCAGCATTAATTCTACATTCAATAGCATGACCTCTTGGATTTATATCACTTTGTTTAAGAGCTGTTTCACCTGAAAAAGCAATCGAAATTTGTTCTTTAATAATGTCTACACCAGTTACCATTTCTGTCACAGGATGCTCAACTTGAACCCTTGTGTTCATTTCTAAAAAGTAAAATTTTCCATCTTCATATATAAATTCCACAGTTCCAGCACCCATATAGCCAATCTTTTCAACCATTTTTACAGTTCTTTCAAATAAATCTTTCCTTATTTCGTCATTAAGAACTGGACTTGGTGTTTCCTCAATTAATTTCTGATGTCTTCTTTGAACAGAACAATCTCTTTCATGAAGGTGAACAACTTTATTTTTACCAGCTAAGATTTGAACTTCAATGTGTCTTGGGTTTTGGAAAAATTTTTCAATGTAAACTTCATCGTTACCAAAATACTTTTGTGCTTCTGATTTTGCAGTAGAAAATAAAGTTTCAAATTCCTCCTCTTTGTAAACAATTTTCATACCTTTTCCACCACCACCACCTGATGCTTTGATTAAAACAGGAAATCCAATTTTTTTACATAATTCTTTAGCTTGAGAAATATCAGTGACACCATCTTCTGAGCCCTCAATTACTGGTAAACCATTTTCTTTAGCTATTCTTTTGGCTTGAATTTTGTCACCCATCATTTGAATATGTTTTGATGATGCGCCAATGAAGCTTATTTTGTTTTCCTCTAGAATTTTCGCAAAATTGGCATTTTCAGATAAAAATCCATATCCAGGATGAACAGCATCAGCTTTTGTAAGTTCAATTGCAGACATTAAATTTGGAATATTTAAATAACTATTTGCAGGCTGATGAGATCCTATACATACACTTTCATCTGCCATTCTTACATGCATACTTTCTCTATCTACATCGGAGTGAACAGCTACAGTCAGGATACCCCACTCTTTACAAGCTCGGATAATTCTAACTGCAATCTCCCCACGGTTTGCAATTAAAATTTTTTTAAACATTATTTTATTCTAAAATAATAATAGTTTGACCAAACTCAACAGGATGACCGTCTTCAACACAAATTTCTTTTATAACACCATCGGCAGTTGATGGAACATGATTCATGGTTTTCATTGCTTCAACAATCATTATTGTATCACCTTTTTTTATTTTTTTTCCTACTTCAGCAAATTTTTTTGCCCCAGGTTCAGGTGCATGGTAAGCAGTACCAATAATTGGTGACGTAATTTCAGTTCCAGATTTTGTATTAATTTCACTAGAAGATTTTTCATTTTGAGCAACTGTAGAAGCTGAAGCTGTAAATGGTTGATTACTGATAGATACATTATTTTTTGAAACTTTAATTTTAGTATCTTTTTCAGTTATTTCTATTTCAGTGAGATTAAACTCATCTAAATAATTACTTAATTCTTTAATAATATTTTTATCTATTTTCATTATGTAAGATCTTTTGAATTGAAATTATGGCCAAAATATAACCTTCGGCTCCTAATCCAAAGATTCCACCTGTTGCTATATCGCTTATTAGGGATTTATGTCTAAATTCTTCTCTTTTATATATATTAGAAATATGAAGTTCAATTATTGGCTTTTTAAATAAGTCAAGAGCATCTCTAATGGCAACAGATGTATGAGTAAATCCTGCAGCATTTATTATCATTCCATCATATTTTTTTCTAGAGTCTTGAATTAAATTTACCAATTCTCCCTCAATATTAGATTGGGTAAACTCTAATTCAATTCCAATTTCATTTGACTTTTTTAAACAATTTTCTTTCAATTCTTTAAAAGTTGTAGAGCCATATTGTGATTGTTCTCTTTCACCTAATAGATTAAGATTTGGGCCGTTAACAATAATTATTTTATTATTCATTCAGCAACTATATACGATGAGAAAAATAAAAATTAAAGTAAATAACAAAATTAAATCTGTTTCTGAGAATTACAGAATGGCAGATCTAGTTAAAATTCTTAAAATACCATTGAAAAAAGTAGCAATTGAACTTAATCAAGAAATAATAGATAAAAAAAATATAAATAAGATTTATCTAAAAAAAAATGACAAAATTGAAATAGTTCATTTTATTGGAGGTGGTTAAATGAATAATGATAAATTGATAGTTGCAAAAAAAAAATTTAATTCAAGATTAATTGTTGGTACAGGTAAATACAAAAGTATGTCAGAGTGCGCAAAAGCAATTAAACTTTCAGGAGCGGAAATTGTAACTGTTGCTGTAAGAAGAGTTAATATAACTGATAAAAAAAAACCACTTCTTATGGATTATATTGATCCAAAAAAAATTACCTATTTACCAAACACAGCTGGATGTTTTAATTCAAAAGAAGCTTTAAGAACTCTAAGACTGGCTCGAGAAATAGGTGGATGGAGATTGGTTAAATTAGAAGTTTTAGGAGACAAAAAAAATTTATTTCCAGATATGATTGAAACTTTAAAATCCACAGAAGTTCTTGCTAAAGAGGGTTTTAAAGTTATGGTTTATTGTAACGATGATCCATTGATGGCTAAGCGTTTAGAAAATTCAGGTGCAGATGCAATAATGCCGTTAGCAGCTCCTATTGGTTCAGGTCTAGGAATACAGAATAAAATAAATATTCAGATCATCAGAAAACAAACTAAACTACCTGTGATTATTGACGCAGGTTTGGGACAAGCTTCGGATGCAACAATTGCAATGGAATTAGGTTGTGACGGTGTTTTAGTTAATACAGCTATAGCAAAAGCTAAAAAACCAAATGATATGGCGCTTGCATTTAAGTATGCGGTAATCGCTGGAAGACAATCTTTTTTAGCAGGACGTATAGATAAATACTTATACGGAAATGCTTCTTCACCAAAAATAGGAATAATTAAGTAATATTAGTTTTTTTTATAAATTTTTTTTTAAAGTATGGCTTTTTTTTAAATGGTTTTTTATTAAACTTTTTAATATCTTTTTTTTCAATGATTTTATCTTCTTTTATTTGTAACTCTAGATTTTTCAATTTTTCAAAATGCTCAACAAGTTCGATTGTTTTTTTTGATTTATTTTGAACATTGATTATATATTCAGGAATTATAAGGGTAGTGTCGCTAATAATATCGATTGTCATTTTATTTTTTTTTTCAAAATAAGTTAAATCGTTAACAAAATTTTCTTTTAAAAAATCAGAAATTTTTTCACAAACTCTTAACTCAACAAATTTAGCTTTGTTTATAATTGCTTTTAACTCAACAGTTTTAAGTAGTTTTTGAGCAAACGATTCATCTGTAAGAGTTACTTTCCATTTGATTGCACTTTCTCTAAGTCTTTGTCTAGACATTTCCAAAAGTCCAAAATTACTTATTCTTCCTATTTGTATTCTAGCTCTATCAGTTCTGCATTTTTCTTTAAGTTTTCTCTCAACCAATCTTCTGTTGCCATAGCTCAACATATCAATAAAATCGATTATAATTAACCCTGACAAGTCTCTTATTTTAATTTGTCTAGCTATTTCTTCAGCTGCTTCAATGTTTGTATCTAACGCTGTGCTTTCAACATTTTTACCTTTAATTGAACTTCCAGAGTTTATATCAATCGAAACTAAAGCTTCAGTTGGATTTATTACCAAATACCCACCTGACTTGAGTTTGATTTCAGAATCAAATATTTGATTTAATTTTTGTTCAATATTTTTTTCAATAAATAATGGAATTTTTCCTCTATATTTTTTTACTTTTTTTACGCTTGTTGGCATCATCATTTTCATAAAGATTTGAGCTTTTTTATATCCTTCGTTGCCTTCAATAATAATATTTTGAGTGTTATCATCAAACATATCTCTTAAAGTTCTTTTAATAATTTCACTCTCTTGATGAATTATAGATGGAGCTATAGAGTTAATAGCAGTATCTTTAATTTGGCCCCATGTTTTAATAAGTCTATCTAGGTCGTTATTAATTTCATTTTTTGTTTTGTTGCTACCAGCTGTTCTTACAATCAATCCCATTTCTTTTGGAATTTCAATTTCGTTTAAAATAGTTCTAATTTTTTTTCTATCTGCTGGATTAAATATTTTTCTAGATATGCCACCACCCTTTGGAGTGTTTGGCATTAATACAATATATTTTCCTGCAATGGATATAAAAGTACTTAAAGCCGCACCTTTTTGACCTCTTTCGTCCTTAATAACTTGAACAAGTATAACTTGATTTGGTTTTATAACTTCTTGAATCTTATATCTTTTGAATTTGAATTTGAATTTATTTTCTTTTTTTTTTTTTTTTTTTTCATTTAAATTTTTTTTACTTTCGTCTTCTCCAGGAATATCTTTTTCAATTTCGATAGGATCATCAATTTCAAGTTTACCTTCTGCAAGATTTTCCTCTTCTTTGGCTTCAACTTCTTTAGAAAGCTCTTCCCTTGCTTTTTCTTCCTCCTCTTTTATCTTTTCTAAATCTGCTTTTGGTATTTGATAGTAATCTGATTGAATATCATTTAATGAGAGGAATCCATGTCTTTCTCTTCCAAAATCAATAAAAGCCGCTTGAAGAGAGGGCTCTATTCTGCTTACTTTTCCTAAGTATATATTATTCTTAATTAGATTGTTTTTTAAACCTTCATACTCATAGTCTTCAATATTGTCACCTGATTTAAGAACAACTCTAGTCTCATTAGGATGCGATGCATCGATGTATAAATTTTTTTCCATAATAATTTAATTGATTGTTTCATTGTATATTTTAAGTTTTATAAAATTTTGTTTAATTCTAGTGCCTTATCTTTAACAAATTACAAGATATAATGGAAATAAAATGAATAAATTTTTTAAAAATATCCTTATTATTTCATTATCTTGTCTATTATTGTTAGCTATTTTGATATTTAGTGTTTTATGGATATATTCGAACAAAATACCGGATTATAAATTTCTTAAAAACTACAAACCACCAGTTTCAAGTAAAGTATATTCAGGAAACGGTGAATTAGTTGCAGATTTTTCAAAGGAAAAGAGAATATTTATTCCATACAATTCAATACCAAAAAATGTAATTTATTCATTCTTATCTGCTGAAGATAAAAATTTTTTTAATCATCCAGGAGTTGATGCAAAAGGTGTTTTAAGAGCAGTAGTCAATAATATTTCTAATATAATTTCTTCAAAAAGACTTGAGGGTGCCTCAACAATAACACAACAAGTCGCAAAAAACTTTTTATTAACTAATGAGGTAAGTATTAATAGAAAAATTAAAGAAGCAATTTTAGCGTTTAGAATAGAAAGAGCATTATCAAAACAAAGAATTTTAGAATTATATTTAAATCAAATTTATCTTGGTAGTGGAGCTTACGGAGTAGCAGCAGCAAGTTTAGAATATTTTGACAAATCAATTAAAGATTTAAATTATGCTGAAGCTGCTTTATTGGCAGCTTTGCCGAAAGCCCCAAGTAGATATAATCCTTATAGAAATATTGAGTTGGCAAAATTTAGAAGAAATTTAGTTTTAAAAAATTTATTTGAAAATAATTATATTAATTCAAACTTATATCAAAGACTGCAAAATGAAAAAATCCACTTAAATAAATCACAAAAAATATACCTGGAAGATGCCCAATATTATATTGAAGATGTTAGAAAGTATGTAGTTAACACTTTTACTTATGATAAAGTTTACAAACAGGGTTTAAATATTAATACACCAATCAATTTAGAATTACAAAAAATTGCAACTCAAACACTTAGAGAGGGATTAATATCTTATGATAAAAGAAAAGGTTGGAGAGGTCCTTTAGCAAATAAAAATTATTCTAAAAATTGGAAAAGTAATTTGGAAAAATTTAATTTAGAAAGTTCTATTAATTGGAAATTAGCAATAGTTAAAAGAATAAATAAATTTTCAGCAGAAATTGAAACTGAAAATAAATTGAATGGTAAAATTGAATTCAAAGATATTTCTTGGACAAAAAAAGAATTTAATAAATTGTTAAAAATTGGAGACATAATTTACGTAAAAAAAATAAAAGATAAAATTTACAGTCTTAAACAATTACCTAAAATTAATGGTGGTATGGTAGTTATGGACCCATATACTGGTAGAGTTTTAGCTTTAAGTGGAGGGTTTAGTTTTAAAAAAAGTGAATTTAATAGAGTAACTCAAGCTTTAAGGCAACCTGGATCAGCTTTTAAACCATTTGTGTATGCACTTGCATTAGAAAATAATTATACACCTTCAACTTTAATCTTAGATGCACCTATAGTTTTAGATCAAGGAGATGAGTTAAAAATGTGGAAGCCTGAAAATTATGGAAAAAAGTTTTATGGCCCGTCAACACTAAGAGTTGGTTTAGAAAAATCAAGAAATCTAATGACAGTTAGAATAGCACAAGATTTAGGTATTGAAAAAATTATTAATTTTTCAAAAGATTTAGGTATTTATGAAAATCCTGAAGAACTTTTATCGATCTCACTTGGGTCTGCTGAAACAACTTTATTAAAACTTACTTCTGCGTATTCGGCATTTGTTAATGGAGGTAAACTTGTTTATCCGATACTAATAGATAGAATACAGGATAGTGAGGGAAAAACTATTTTTAATAATAATAAGATAAATTGTATCAATTGTGACCAAGTTTCTTATTTAGGAAAAGACTTCCCAACAATTAAAGATGATTATAAACAAGTTTTTTCAGCTCAAACTGCTTACCAAATGACATCAATTCTTGAAGGAGTTGTTCAAAGAGGAACAGCTAAAAAATTAAGAGAACTTAAATTGAATATTGCTGGAAAAACTGGAACAACAAACAAAAATACAGATACTTGGTTCATTGGTTTTACTTCAAATTTTTTGATTGGGGTTTATGTTGGTTCAGATAATCCTGTGTCACTTGGAAGATACGAAACAGGATCAAAAACAGCATTGCCAATTTTTAAAGAATTTATAAAAAAAACAGTTACAAAATCAGAAGCAAGACCATTTAAAGCTGCTAAAAGAACTGTAATGATGGTAGTTGACCCAAATACCGGTCAAAAAGCAAAATTCACATCCAAAAATACTATCATTGAGGTGTATAAAGAAAAAAATATATTTAATGGCAATGTAATTTACTCAAATACTAATAGATTAGATGCAAATAATATACTAAAGTTTTATTGATGGATGATAAATATCAAAATTATAAAGAAGAAATAAAAAAAATTAATCAAAGAGTTAAGGAGTACCTTTGAAAAAAATAAAATCTATTCAAAAATTGAAAAATTAAATTCTAAAATGCTTGAAGCCAACTTTTGGCACAATAAAAATGAATCTAAAAATACAATTAAAGAAAAGAAGTTGTATGAAGATTTAATAAATACTCATGATGACTCAATTGATAAACTTAATGATTTAGATGATTTAAGTAAATTAGCTAAAGAAGAAGACAACCAAACAGTTCAAAAAGATATATTACAAAATATAAAAGATCTTAGAGTTTTAGTAAAAAAAAATGAAATTAAATGTTTCTTATCTAATGAGGCAGATTCACTTGATTGTTATGTAGAAATTCACGCAGGTGCTGGAGGTACGGAAAGTCAAGATTGGGCTGAAATGTTGAGAAGAATGTATTTAAAGTGGACAGATCAAAAAAATTTTAAATCAAGTTTGATTAGTGAACATAAAGGTGATGAAGCTGGTATAAAATCTTCAACAATAAGGATAGAAGGTGATTATGTGTTTGGGTGGCTTAAAAAAGAGTCTGGCATACATAGATTAGTTAGAATATCACCATTTGATTCTGGAGCTAGAAGGCATACAAGTTTTGCAAGTATTTGGGTATATCCAGTGTTAGATGAAAACATAAATATTGAAATTACAGAAAAGGATTTAAGAGTTGACACTTATCGTTCTAGTGGAGCAGGTGGTCAACATGTTAATACAACTGATAGCGCTGTAAGAATTACTCATATACCATCAAAAATTGTAGTCCAATGTCAAAATGAGAGATCTCAACATAAAAACAAAGAAACATGTATGAGCATGTTAAAAGCGAGATTGTACGATTATGAAATTAAAAAAAAAGAACAAGAAAATAAAAAAACCGAAAATTCGAAATCAGAAATTGGATGGGGACATCAAATAAGGTCTTATGTTTTACAACCATATAGACTTGTTAAAGATAACAGAACTAATTTTGAAAGCACAAGCCCAGATAAAGTTTTAGATGGAGAGATTGATAATTTTTTAGAACACTCTCTTTATCAAATAAAATGAAAAAATTTTTTTTAACATATCTATTTATAATTATTGGTTTATTAATTTCATCAATATTTTATTTAAGTGTTGTTGGTTTAAATACAGAAAAATTTAACAATCAAATTAAAGAAATAGTTACCAAAGCTGACAGTAATTTAGAAATTGATCTTAAAAAAATAAAATTAACTTTAGATCCTCTTAATTTTAAAATTAATGCAAAAACTGTCGGTGCTAATATATTATATAGAGGAAAAAATTTAGAACTGGAATATATTAAAACTCAGATATCATTAATTTCATTAATAAAAGATAAGTTTGGTTCTTCTTATATAGAGTTTTCAACTAAGTCTATATTGTTAAAAGATCTAATTACATTTATTAGAGCAACAACTAATAGACCAGAGTTATTTATTCTAGAGCAAGCAACTAAAAAAGGCCAAGTAATAGCCAATGTAAAATTAAATTTTGATGAAAATGGAAAAATCAAGCAAGATTACAAAATAAATGGAAATTTAAAAGATGGAAAAATTAAATTATTTAAAAATTATAATTTTGAAAAAATAAATTTTCTTTTAGATGTTAGAAATAATATTTATAATTTTAGAGATATAAATTTTACAACAAATAAAATTAACTTTTTTTCAAATAATTTAAAGATAACACAAAATAAAAAAAATTTTCTTTTTGAGGGAGAAATTGAAAATCAAAATTCTGATTTAAATTATGAATTATTTAAATTACTAGATTTGAATTTAGATAATTTAAATTTTTTAAATACTAACTTTTTTTCAAAAAATAAATTTTCTTTTAATATTGATAGTAAATTTAAAATGAACAATTTAGAATTTACATCAGAAATAAAAATTAATAAGTCTGAGTATAAAAAACCACTCTTATTTAATGATTATTTACCTGATGTAAATGATTTGATTGAAATTAAAGATCATAAAATAAAGATAAGATTTAATAAAAATGATTTAACTTTAAAAGGATCAGGAAAAATTAAATTAGAAAAAGATTACAACATAATAAAATATACAATCACTAATAAGAAAAATAACTTTAATGTTAATTCAAAAATAGAAATAAATGAATTAAAATTAAAAAATCAAGAATTTCTCAAGCATTTTTTTCCTAAATTAAATGAAATTACCGATCTAAGGGATCAATTAATAGAAATAAATTATAATAAAGATAATTTTTCAATCAAAGGATTGGGAAAAATAAAATTAGAAAAAGAATTTGAAGATATAGATTTTTTTATTTCAAAAATTAAAGATAAGATTAATTTTGATACAAATATAATTTTAGAAAATACATCTTTTATTATTGATTTTCTTAATTTTAAAAAAGATGAGAAATCAAAAATAAAATTGACTATCAATGGAAATCGCAATAATCAAAATGAATTAAATTTTAATGAAATTATTATTATAGAAAAAAATAACAAAATTATTTTAGAAAATCTCCTTTTAGATAAAGACAATTTAATTATAAATATAGATAAATTAGATTTAGATTATTTTGATATAGAAAATAAAGAAAATAAATTTGTACTTACGAAAAATAAAAAAGATACCTATACAATTAACGGTTCATTATTTAATGCCAATAGATTAATAGATGACCTTCTCAAAACTAAAAGTAATGACGAATCTAAAATTTTTAAAGATGATATAAATCTTAATTTTGATCTTAATAAGGTCTATATTGATGAAATAAATATTGTTAAAAATTTAAGTGGAAAATTAAATATTAAAGATAATAAAGTTATTAAAGCTGACATTTCAGGAATTTTCGATCCAAATGGGAATCTAACATTCACAATAAATACTGATGATAAGGGTGAAAAAATTACTACTTTTAATTCCACTAAAGCAAAACCAATTGTAAAAAGATACAAGTTTATCAAAGGATTTGAAGAAGGTAATTTAGATTTTTATTCAACAAAAAAAAATAATATTTCAAACTCTGTGTTAATAATTGACAATTTTAAAGTACAAGAGGTGCCTGTATTAGCAAAGTTATTATCTCTTGCTTCTTTGCAAGGGATTGCAGATCTTTTGACTGGAGAAGGTATAAGATTTACTGATTTTGAAATGATCTTTTCAAATAGTAAAGATCTTATGACTATAGATGAGCTTTACGCAATTGGGCCATCTGTTTCCCTACTTTTAAATGGCTATATGCAATCTGATAATTTGATTAGTTTAAGAGGAACTTTGGTACCCGCAACAACAATCAATAGAACAATAGCCTCAATACCTGTAATTGGTGATTTATTAATAGGAAAAAAAGTAGGAGAAGGAGTTTTTGGCGTCAGTTTTAAAGTTAAAGGTCCTCCTGGAAATTTAAAAACTACTGTAAATCCCATCAAAACTTTAACTCCAAGATTTATTACAAGAACATTAGATAAAATTAAGAAAAACTAGTCTATTTCAATTTTAATATGTCTTTTCTTTCCTATTGAAAGTTTAAGATAATTATCATTAAACAATTTATTTTTGATAACTAATTTTTCATCAGAGATTGTTTTATTATTTATCTTAACAGCATTTCCTTTAATTAATCTTCTTATCTCACTTTTTGAAGTTTCTAATTTTGATAGGACAATTAGATCTATGATATTAATTTTTGCATCTAAATTTTTTTTTTTAATCTTAATTGAAGGTAAATTTGAACCAAGTGCATTACCTGAAAATGCTTCTTTTGCAGCTTGTTCTGAATTTGTTGCAGCTTTACTACCATGAAGCATTGTCGTTGTTTGATTAGCCAAAAGTTTTTTTAATTCATTGATGTCTTTATCTTTATTATTATCAATTTCACTATGCTCAAGATCAGTGAAGATTTTTAAAAACTTTACTACATCTCTGTCATCTGTATTTCTCCAAAATTGCCAATAATCATAAGATGATAACAATTTTTCGTCTAACCAAATAGCGCCATTTTCTGATTTACCCATTTTAGCTCCAGTGGCTAAAGTGATTAAAGGTGTTGTTAATCCATAACTTTGTTTATTAGAATATCTTTTAATAAGATCAACACCATTTACAATATTTCCCCATTGATCCGATCCACCAATTTGTAAAACACAATTTTCATTTTTATTTAATTCTAAAAAATCATAGGCTTGCAAAATCATATAATTAAACTCCATATAACTTAGAGATTGTTCTCTATCTAATCTTATTTTAACACTATCAAAAGTTAACATCTTATTGATTGTAAAATGTTTTCCAATATCACGGAGGAAAGAGATATAATTCAAATTTTTAAGCCATGTATAATTATTTACAAAAATAGGTTTTGTCTCAGGATTATTGTTATCTAAAAATTTTTTTAAGATAACTTTTATATTCTTGATATTTTTTTCAATTTCTTTTTCACTTAAAATTTTTCTAGTTTTATCTTTACCAGATGGATCACCTATTCTAGTTGTTCCACCACCTAGCAATACTATTGGCCGATGACCATTTTTTTGTAGCAACCTTAGACACATTATTTGAAGTAAACTACCAACATGTAAACTTTCTGCGGTACAATCAAATCCGATATATGCTTTAATCTTCTCATTATTCATTAAATCAGACAAATCAGTCTCATTTGTACACTGGTAAAAGAAACCTCTATCTTTAAATTCTTTTAAAAATTTATTCATAAGTTTATAGTTACACAATATACAAATTTTTATTAAAAAGAATATCAATGAAAAATAAATTATATACTGCAATAGGTTTAATGAGCGGAACCTCAATGGACGGTGTTGATGTATCGTTGATTAGATCAAATGGAATTGATCAATTTACTAATGTTTTGGACGAATTTTATGCGTACGAAGAAGTTTTGCATCAACAGATAGTTGATTTAAGAAACTTGATTGTAGATAAGGATGACTTAAATAAATATGCTATAAAATTAGATGAATTAGAGCGAGAAATTACTCTATTTCATAGCAAAATTATTAATAGAATATTAGCAAAACATAATAATGAAGAGGTTGATTTTGTTGGTTTTCATGGCCAAACAATCTTTCATAATTCTGAAAAAAAAATTTCAAAGCAACTAGGTGAAGGTAATTTATTATCTCAATTGGTTAAGAAAAAAGTTATTTATGATTTTAGGCAAAAAGATTTAAAAAATAAAGGACAGGGAGCGCCTTTAACACCAATTTTTCACAATCTTTTATCCAAAAATATAAATGAAAAATATCAAATTAATTTTCCAATTTGTTTTATCAATATAGGAGGGATTTCAAATATTACTAAAATAATTAAAAAAGATGAAAAAATAGAAGAAAACTTAGAAGCATTCGACTCAGGACCTGGAAATTGTTTAATTGATGGCTGGATAAGAGCAAATTCTAAAAAAAACTTTGATCATAACGGGTCAATTGCAAAATCTGGTAAAATTAATCAGTTAATATTAAACCAAGCAATTGAAAACTTTAAGATAGATTCATATGAAAAATCTTTAGATGTAAAAGATTTTGATATTTCATTTGCGCGAGGATTATCTCTTGAGGATGGATGTGCCACAATTACAAATTTTACAGCTTATTTGATTGCAAAAGGAATTGAATATTCAAATAATAATAGCAAAACACCAATTAAATATCTAGCTTGTGGAGGGGGAAGAAAGAATATTTTTCTTATGGATTGTATTAGAAAATATTTATCCAATAAAAATAATATAAGTTTAGATTTGATAGATGAATATGATTTAAATGGAGATCATATAGAGTCTCAAGCTTTTGGTTATCTTGCTATAAGATCATTTTTAAATTTACCAATATCATATCCAAAAACGACTGGCTGTGTAAAACCTACAACAGGTGGAAAATTAGTTAAAAACTTTTAGTAAAGAGCGGTCTCTTTTTTTATATATTTATCAAGATTATCTATTAGAGAATTTTCTGTTTTAGAAAAAAAGTGATTTGCATCAGGAATTGATTGAAACACTACCTTAATACCTTTTTGTGAACTTAATCTCTTATCTAGTTCAGTTATATACTCTAGTGGAACTAATTCATCTTTCTTACCATAAATCATTAAACCAGATGAAGGACAAGGAGATAAAAAAGAAAAATCATAAACATTAGGTTGAGGCGATATTGCAATAAATCTATTAATTTCCGGTCTTCTCATTAATAATTGCATAGCTATTAATGATCCAAAAGAAAATCCTGATACCCAACATTGAGAGTTATCAAAATTTTCTCGCTCCAACCAATCTAAAGCTGCTGCTGCATCTGCAAGTTCCCCTTGTCCATTATCAAATTCACCATCACTTTTGCCGACACCTCTAAAATTAACTCTACACACTGAAAAATCGTTATTCATAAATGCGTGAAAAGTATCCACAACTATTTTGTTATTCATTGTTCCGCCGTATTGAGGATGCGGTTGTAAGACCAATGCAATTGGAGATGTATTTTTTTTACTCTTATAATATTTTGCCTCAAGTCTTCCAGCAGGACCTGGAATAAATATTTCTAAAATCTTATTATCCATATGCGATATTGATTATTGTTCTCAAAAAAAAACTACGTTTATCATAAGTGAGCGACAATATGTTAGTTTTTTTTAAATAATCTATACTTGACCATTTTAGTCAGGTATATATAAAAGTGACGAATTTAAAGGGTAAAATGAAATTAACATCAAAAGGTAGATATGCCGTAATGGCATTAGTAGATTTAGCAAGGTTTGATGGTGTCAATCCTGTTTCGCTAAGAGATATTTCTTTGCGCCAAGGTATATCTCTAGATTATCTTGAGCAAATTTTTTCTAAATTAAAAAAAAATCAAATTGTGCAAAGTACCAGAGGAACACAAGGTGGTTATGTTCTTTCTAAA
>Ga0257121_1000290_pt1 | contig 43515 bp, 38 predicted proteins | sample SI106_100metaG_FD_190180 | JGI IMG/M metagenome (GOLD analysis project Ga0257121, IMG submission 190180) | Marine microbial communities from Saanich Inlet, British Columbia, Canada - SI106_100 | ecosystem: Environmental > Aquatic > Marine > Inlet | place: Canada: British Columbia | collected...
GGTTCTTGCCTTCAAAAGATGAATTAAATGAAATGTATGTAAATAAAGCTGCAATCAATACTACAGCTATTGCAAACGGAGGGAGCGGTTTTGTTAATTTCAACTGGTATTGGAGTTCTACTGAGGACGATAACGTCAATGCGTGGAAACAGGATTTCGGCGGTGGCTACTGGGTCATCAACGGTAAGAACAACTCAGGGTCTGTTAGGGCTGTTCGAGCTTTTGGAACTTTTGTAAGTGGTTGTACAGATTCTACAGCAACAAACTATGATCCTTTAGCAAATACGGATGATGGTTCTTGTATTTATCCTCCTTTTTCTGGAGCAATTGGAGATACCTATCAGGGTGGAATTGTTTTTTGGTTAGATGGAAATGGTGGTGGCTTAATTGCAGCTCCTTCAGACCAATCTTCTGGTGCAGAATGGGGATGTTATGGAACTGCTATTTCAGGAGCAGACGGAACAGCTATTGGTACAGGTAATCAAAACACAATTGATATAGAAGCAGGATGTATAACACCAGGAACGGCTGCAGATATATGCGCAAATCTAACTCTTGGCGGATACAGTGATTGGTTCTTACCTTCCAAAGATGAATTAAATCAAATGTATTTAAACATTGGTCAAGGAAGTCCTTCATCATTAGGAAATATTGGCGGTTTTGCTAATTACTACTATTGGAGTTCTAGTGAGTTCGGTTCGTCTACAACTCATGCGTGGGATCAGAATTTCGACACTGGGAGCCAGCAGTACTACAGTAAGGACTACAGTGGCAACGGTGTTAGGGCTGTTAGGGCTTTTTAACTATTTAACAATTTATCCATTTAACACCATTGCGTAAGCAATCGTTTAATTTTTTTAAAAAGATAAAACCCTACCAACTTGGTGGGGTTTTGTTTAAAAAAGTACTTTTGCAACAAATTTATAATGATGAGTGATTTTAGCGAAATAAACCTAAATAAGCAACTAAAAAATGCAATTGAAGATTTAGGATTCGTAAATCAAACCCCAATACAGGAAAAAACATTTTCCAAAATACTAGGGGGGAAGGACCTTGTAGGAATTGCCCAAACAGGAACAGGGAAAACGATTGCCTATTGTTTGCCACTATTGCAAGAACTATCTTATTCCAAACAAAATAATCCAAGGATATTAATACTGGTTCCTACCAGAGAGTTAGTTGCTCAAGTAGTTGAAACTTTAGAGCAGTTAACCAAATACATTACATGTCGAATTGTTGGTGTTTATGGTGGAACTAACATGAATACACAAAAGATTTTGCTACAAGAAGGATCGGATGTTGTAATTGCTACACCAGGTAGATTGTATGACCTGGCACTTTGCCGTGCCCTAAAGCTAAAAGGAGTCAAAAAGGTAGTAATTGATGAAGTAGATGTAATGCTCGATTTAGGATTCCGTTTTCAACTGACTAATATCTTTGAGCTATTACCTACAAAAAAGCAAAATATTATGTTTTCAGCAACTATGACAGAGGATGTTCAAGAAATCATTAATAGCTTTTATAGTAAACCTGAAAAAGTGCAAATTGCATTAAGCGGAACACCACTAGATAATATTTTACAAACTAAATTTGCTGTACCTAATTATTACACAAAAGAAAACTTATTAGCTCATATCCTTAAAGATAAGGATGAAATGAAAAAGGTTTTGGTATTTGTGTCTAGTAAAAAGATCGCTGATAGATTATATGAAAGAATGTCAGAATTTTATATTTCTGAACTTGCAATTATTCATTCTAATAAATCACAGAATTACAGGTTTAGATCCATTAACCAATATGATGCAGGAAAAGTACGAATTCTGATCGCTACTGATATTATTGCCAGAGGATTAGATTTAGATAAGATATCCCATGTAATTAATTTTGATACACCAACTTTCCCAGAGAACTATATGCACAGAATTGGACGTACAGGAAGGGCAGAGGAAGAAGGGAAATCTATATTATTCTATACAGAGAGAGAAGAATATTACTCCGATAAGATTGAGGAATTAATGGGTACAAAAATTCTTGAATTGGAAATGCCTGAAGAAGTAGAAATTACTCAGCAATTAACTACTGAAGAACATAGAGCAAACGGAAAGAATGTATTCAGAAATGATAAGAAGGAAGAAAGAGAAAATTCTGGTTTTCATGAAAAAAGTGAGAAAAACCAGCAAGTAAATGATAGAGATCAGTGGCGTAAAGCTAGAGACAGAAAATATAAAAGATCAATATCAAGAGGTGATAAAGGAGTAAACTTAAGAAAGAAATAGTGCTAACTAAATCAGCAGTAATTTCTGAACTTAATAAAGAATTACTAACTAAGTTATTCTATTTAAATACTAACCTACTACAGGCAATTGATTCTAGGAACTCTGATGCCAAAAGCAGTGCTGGAGATAAATTTGAAACAAGCCGTGAAATGGATCAGATTGAAATAAGTAAGATTGAGAAAGAAATTATAAAGACTCGATAATTCATTACAGATTTAGCATCCAAAGCCTCACAATTAATAATTACAGATAAAAGAGCGTTTCTAATTTCAATTCCTTTTGGAAAGCTAATTGTAAATAGTACTGAGGTATTCTGCATTTCAAATTCAGCACCAATTACTAAGCAGTTAGTAAATACTGAAATCTCAGCGAATTTTGAATACAGAGAAGTAGCTTATAATATTCTAGATATTACTTAGCAATATACGCCATAACTAGATAAGGATACATTATATGTATTGTCCTATAATTAATATTATGTTAAATTATTGAATTTGTAAGTACACCCTATTGTTAAAAATAATATTTAATTATTTATAAAAGAATCAATAAGAAATAACAAGTATTTTTTATGCTGTTTAGATTGCAGATCTCCTGTATTTATATTAAGATTTGACTTTAACCATGAAATATTATAATAGGCAGAGCTTTTAGTTATATTATCATATCTTGATTTAGTATCTATAATTTTTAATAATCGATTAACATAAGTTGTTTGAAGATTTTGCCGTATAGTAGAAACATCTGTATTAAAATCTGATTCAAAAATAGAATTCCTTAAATCAATCATATAATATGGAAGTTTATAATCATTTCCGTATAAACTAGAGTTAGAAAATCTTAGTAAAACATTAGGATGAAGTAAATGGTCAAGCAATCTATTCTGGTAATTAAGGATTCTTTGATGAATCGTTGGATCAGTAGATACCTTAAACCCCCTTCTTTGTGTCTGCAAATACGGAATTAAATCCTTTTGCAATAAAATTTTGTTACTAAAACCATACTTAGTAATTAAATCAAGAGCTTCCTTCTGAGTCTTTTTATCAACACATTCAAATGGCTTGTTAGTTGATTTTTGATTAATATGTGAAAGATCAACTTTCACACCACCAATTTGTCTTGAAACAATATTCAATGTTTGAAAATAAGAATACACCAATGTTCTATATGATCGATATAGTTCTTCATATGTATTATTTTCACTAGTATATTTGGTTTTTAAGTTCTTTAAAATATCAAAAATCATCTCAATTTTATCAATAGAGTGCTCAATTTGCGTATTTGAAAGGTCATAAATCATAGCATTTGGGTCAGTTCCTCTCCCAGGGGATCTCATATCTAAGGCATCATTTGCAAATGCAAGCTCCTTTTCAGTAGATCTAGATAATATATCTGATAATAATTTATCTTCATTTTCAGATTTATTATATTGCGTATACCCAAATTCTATTGCCCAAATATCATAATATCCAGGCTTAACATCAAAATATAGACCTTGATTATTAGGGTCTCTTGTTATATTAATAGCAGGATAATCCATTACAGATGATGTAACTCCTCTTTCTTTTACTATCTCCTTGTTATTTAATTCATCTTTACTAAGAAGTGTACTTGCTTTAAAATTATGATTCAAACCTAATGTATGACCAACTTCATGTAAAACTAATCTATATAATGATTGCTTGACTAATTCTTTTTTGAGTTCATCAGATAAGTTCATATTCTTAATATAATTTAAGCCAAATGAATTCTCTATTTGCTGTATTCTTGAAGCCGAACAAATATGATTATCCACTTGATGAGATTCATTAAATAAATCATCTGCAACTATTCTATTTGTAATATATGACCATTCTAACATTATATCGGCTCCTAGAATCTCTCCTGTTCTTGGATTAACAAATGAAGGGCCATATCCTCCCCAAGGTGGATTTGGTGAAGAGGTCCATCTTAATACATTATATCTTATATCACCAGCATCCCAATCAGCAGTATCAGGTTGAACTTTAACCTGAACAGCATTTATAAAACCTGCTTTTTCAAAAGCTATATTCCATCTTTCAACACCTTCTTTTATAATATCTCTAAATTCGAGTGGTGTTGTATTTTCAATCCACCAAACAATAGGTTTAATTGGTTCCGAAAGTAATTGTGTAGTATCCTTCTTTTCTAATCTCCATTTATTAATAAAGTCTCTATAATTTACTTGATCTACACTAGTCATATCATTCGATTTAGTAGTAAAAAATCCTACTCTTGAATCATCTTTTCTAGATTTAAAATTCTCTTCTGGCATTTTAACAAGACTATGCTGAATAAGAATAGATACATTTCTAGAATCAGTAATTGCACTCCCTCCTCTTTTTGATGGATATTTACTTTCATAAAAATAATTAACTACAATATCGGTGTTTTCAGGATAGTTTCTGATTTTATCATATCTAGTTTTACTCTTACTTAAGCTACCAAGTTTAAATCCTTTATATGTTCCAGGGTATGAATATTTAATTTGTTGAAAAGATTCATTAAGAAATATATTATCTGCATTCAACAGGAACTTTTTTTTATCTCCACTAGTAGCAATAATTGTTTCTGAAATAATAACTGGAGTATTAATATTAGTGTTCTCCGCTTTCATTAGTGGGCTTTCATCATCAAAATAAAATGAAGTATTTTCTATGGTAAAGTCAATTTTATCATAAAATTTATTAATCTTAATTATCTTCGACCCTCTATAACTACCTTTTACAGCACCTGCATCAGTAACTCCGTTTTCAATATAACTGAAATAAATAAACTCTTTGTTAAGATGAGTAGAATCAATTTCAATATATGATTTTCCATCTTTTTTACTCTGGTACATTGTAAAAAGACCTTTATAAATTTCACAATTTTTTGTTTTTAATTCTATTGGGTCAAAGCTTTTAGTCTTAGTATTATTACTAAAGATATTCTGAGATATTATTTGAGAATTAGAAATTATGGATAAAATTAATAATAGGATAAATCTACTTTTCATTTTTATAAAAATTTTGATTAATAAACGTTAGAATAGAAAATAATTGATACCTCTATTTTAATTCAGCAATAAGCTTTTTCATTTCTTCTGATTTTGCGTAATCACCACTTAAATAATATAATTGTTTTAAAGAGAGTAATGTGTTTTTATCCTCAGCATTTAATTCATGAGCCATCTCCAAGTATGGAAAGGCTTTAGCAAATACTGCATCAGCTTCTTTATTAAGTTTACTATAAAGGGAATTATTTGAAGTTACATTCGCTTTATTTTTAGTTTCAACTCCTTGGTTAAAATAAAGTGCACCTAAATTATAGTTAGCTCCAAATGCTGAAGGATTCAATTCTAGAGCAGTTAAATAATCTTTTTCAGCATTATCAATATCTCCTTCCTGATCATAAATTGTTCCTCTATTAAAATACAATAAATCATTCTCTTCATCTAAAATAATTGCTTCACCTAATTTTCCAATTAGCTCTGAAGTTCTACCCAACTGAATATATAGATTAATCTCAGTATTAATTAGTCCTTGATCTTCTTCAAAAATCTCTCTACCTAATGCTAAATATTCAAGTGCTTTATCAGTCTCTCCTTCTTCGAGAAATATATTGCTCATGTGAACAAAAATAGCTGGCTCATTAAAGTTAATATCTATCAATTTTTGCAATAATTCTTTTGATTTTGTATTGTCCTTCATCTTATTTGAAGAAAAAAATGAATTATATAATATTGTTTCTCTAGTGATATTACCTCTTTTCAATTGATCCTCGGTATCTAGAGGAATGATTTCAAAAATTGCAGTATAGTGTTTTAAAGAACTTTTATAATTTCCTGCATTATATTCTTCTATAGCATTATTAAATAACTTATAACCACACTGTATCGTTCCAGCTAAGATATCTTCCTTTGCTGTCCATTTTCTGACGATAACCCTTCCTTTTTTATCAGTTTGTAAGCATTTTAAGTGTGCTTCAGTAGCCTTGAAAATTGCATTAATATCAAGAGCTGGTTCTTTTAATGCGATCTGCAAGTAGATTGGAGCTCTATAATTCCACATTTTAGCATCATTTGATGTGCTCTCTGTATCAAACGCTTCATCAATGTATTTTTTAGCATCAGAATATTCTTCATTTCTTAAAGCAATAGAAGCGTTTACAACATTGTGTTTTTGTGCAGATATAAGATTAGTAAACAAAACTAATACTAGTATTGTTAAAAGTCCTTTTTTTATCATGTTTTTATAGTTTAATTTCTGTTACTTTAAAGTTATACTTTACACCATCAGTATTAGATTGTAAGTTCTGTAATTTCTTTTTAATCAAATATTTATTTCCAACAATTACTATAGTCATTTTATCAGGATGAATTTTTGCTTTAGCCAATGCATTAATTTCATCTAAAGTGATATCATTTAATACATCTGTCTGAGCGTCAATAAAGCTTTTATCCAAATCATGTTTTAACATCTTATTTAAAAAGCCTAGCTTCTGCCCTGGCGATTCATATTCTAATGCCTCACTATTTAATATTGAACTTTTTGTTGAAGCCAATTCATCAGCAGTTAACCCTGTTGTAGTCATAGCATTCAACTCATTAAATATTTCAACTAATGCACTATCAGTCGCTTCCGTTTTTACTGATGAGAAAACTGTAAATGCTCCAGTATATTCTGAAGCTCTAAAGAAAGAATATACACCATAAGTATACCCTTTATCCTCTCTTAAGTTTAAGAACAATCTACCACTAGCACCACCACCCAATGGATAGTTCATTACTTTAGATTTGAAATGATCTCCAGCAACATCAAAATTGTCAGCAGTATGTCCTAAGAAGATATTAGATTGAGAGGCTCCTTCTTTATCAATTATATAAATTTGTGTTTCTTGAACTTCTGGGAAATCAAAATCAGATGATTTAGGAATATTAACATCCGCTCCTTGCCAATTCTTTAAGAAATCAAGTTTTGATAAAATAGTACTTTCATCAATATCACCTACAATAACTAATGAAGCCACTGCTGGAGAATAAAACGCATCATAATACGCTTGAATATCTTTAATCTTTATCTTTTTGATTGTTTTACTAGATGGCCTTCTTCCAAAAGGAGTTTCACCAAACAACTTATGTGTATAATTAGTTTGAGCTAAGAATTGAGCATTCTTTTTCATGGATTCTAAACCTTCTTCTATTTGTTTTTTAACTCTTTTAAAATCTTCAGTATTAAATGCAGGTTCAAATAATTTTTCTTTAGCTAAAACTAAAGTGGCATCTAAGTTCTTAGTCATTGTTTCAATATACATAAAAGTTTCAGTTCCACTTACAGAAAAGGAAATAGACGATCCTAACTTTCTTAAAGCAACACTTATAGCTTCTGAATCTTTTGTTTTAGTACTTTCATTCATCATATCAGCAGTAAATGAAGCTAAACCAACTTTTTTTGCTTCTTCCAAAAGAGAACCCCCTTTAAGCGTTAATCTTAAATAAACCTTAGGCGTTTCAGAGGTTTGTGTACCAATTACTTTTATACCATTTGGGAATGTAGTCTTATAGTATTCAGGCACTTGTGGTGCTTCTGGAAATCCAGCTCTTGGCTGTAAACTTCTTTCAAAACTATCTTCTGGTCGGTTATATACTAAGCCTTGATATTGGGGATCTTCTTTTAAAATTAAATTTGCATTTGGATTTATACTAATGATAGTGTCTAATTCCTTTACAAATGGACTTTTAGGACGAACAGTAGCAAAAACTGCTTTTCTATTTTTGATATATTTGTTATATACTCTCATCACATCCTCCCTAGTAACATCATTATATCTTTTGATGTTATCAGAAATATTATACCTTCCTCTACCTAACCATTCCATTGATGAAATCGCAGATGCTTTAGAAGCAACAGATGTCTTTTGACTAATCATCATGGTTTCCATTTCAGTTTTCACCATAGCCAACTCATCATCAGTAAAGCCAACTTCTTCCCATTCAGCAATTGTATTTCTAATATCGGCTTCAATATTATTAAAGTAGATTCCTGGATCTTCTTGCCAATCAGGGAATGTAAGTACGGTAAAATGAAACTCACCTGCTAACTCACGACACGGGTGACTAACAATTGCTTGCATTGCTTTTTCCGATTTAATAAAATTCTTATAGAATAGAGAATTCTTTCCATCTCCCATTAAGGCGGCTAACATATCTAAAGGCGCTTCATCCTTATGATAATTAGGAACCGTAGGAAAAACAACATCCGTTAAAGGTAAATATACATTATCAGTGTAACCTGTGTATACATCAGATGACAGTCTAGGTATACTAGCTTTTTGTCTTCTAACAGTCGCTCCTCTTTCAATACTTGAAAAGTACTTTTCTACCATTGGCATTACCTCTGCTGAAGTTATATCTCCTGATATAGTAAGGATAGCATTATTAGGACCATACCATCTTAAAAAAAAGTTTTTTAAATCCTCAAGAGTAGCTCTATCTAAATCATCAACATAACCAATTACTGGCCAATTATAAGGATGTGAAGGAGGATATAAAGTTTGCCCTAAAATCTCATAACTCATTCCGTAAGGCTGATTAATCTGATTCTGATATTTCTCATTCTTTACTGCATCTCTTTGATTTTCAAACTTCTCTTGAGTTACTGCATTTAACATAAATCCCATTCTGTCAGCCTCCAACCATAATGCAGTTTCTAGATAATTAGTAGGTACAGTTTGAAAATAAACCGTTCTGTCATAAGTAGTATTTCCGTTCATTGAACCCCCAGCATCACTTACAATTTTGAAATGCTTTTCATCAGCCACATGCTCCGAACCTTGAAACATCATGTGTTCAAAAAAGTGAGCAAAACCTGATTTCCCGGCTGCCTCTCTATTACTACCAACATGATAAGTAACATGTACTTGTACAATAGGGTCAGAATGATCTTCATGAATTAAAACTTTCAACCCATTAGCTAATTCCCATTTTTCATAAGCAATATCCATAGGGTTAATACTTGCGGGTTTTACTAGAGTTGTTTCAGTAATATCCTGTGCTACTAGAGTTGACGCAAACAGCAATACTGCCATTAAAAGATTATTTTTCTTCATTTTCCTCATTGTTTTAGTTCGTATTATTATCTTCATTTTCTTTTGTAGAAGTTTCATTAGTTGTTGCATCTTCATTCTCAACATCATCAACAATTTCATTTTTAATTACATTTCCCTTTGCATCTAATAACAACTCCTCATTTTCCCATTTAGAAACACTAGCAACTGAAGCAATACTATCCTCATCTCTCAATCGAATAATTTTTACGCCTTGAGTGGCTCTACCCATTACCCTTAAAGCATCTACACCAATTCTAATTGTAATTCCTGACTTATTAATCACCATTAAATCATCCGAATCAGTAACATTTTTAAGAGCAATCAAGCCACCTGTCTTCTCAGTAACATTAATGGTTTTTACTCCCTTCCCTCCCCTATTTGTAATTCTATAATCCTCAACAGCTGAACGCTTACCGTATCCATTTTCAGAAACTACTAAAACAGATGATTCCATGTCATTGATACATATCATACCTACAACTTCATCATCCTCTGAAGGCAATCTAATTCCTCTTACTCCCGCAGCAGTACGACCCATTGATCTTACTTTTTCTTCTTCAAAACGGATAGACTTACCAGAGTTAACAGCCATCATGATTTGAGAATTACCAGTAGTCATTTTAGCCTCAAACAATTGATCTCCTTCACGGATAGTAATTGCATTAATTCCATTTGTTCTAGGACGTGAATATTGTTCTAAAGAAGTTTTTTTAATAACTCCTTTCTTAGTACACATTACTATATAATGAGAATTAATGTATTCCTCATCCTTTAAGTCCTTAGTGTTGATGTAAGCCATAACCTTATCATCCTTAGGTAAGTTAATCATATTTTGAATAGCCCTACCCTTAGCTGTTTTTCCTCCTTCAGGAATTTCATATACTTTTAGCCAGAAACATCTTCCTTGTTCTGTAAAGAATAACATATAATCATGATTATTTGCCATTACCATTTCTTCTACAAAATCTTCATCTCTAGTAGTAGCACCTTTACTTCCTACTCCACCTCTATTTTGAGATCGGTATGCACTTAATGATGTTCTTTTTATGTATCCTAAATGTGAAATAGTAATTAATACTTCCTCATTTGGTATCATGTCTTCAATACTTACTTCTGATGAAGAATATTCAATATTAGACCTTCTCTCATCACCGTACTTTTCTTTTACTTCTTTTAAATCATCAGCTAGCATTTTGAATCTTAAATCTTTATCAGATAAAATTAAGTTTAATTGAACAATTCTTTCCATTATTTCAGCATGCTCAGCTTTAATCTTATCCATCTCAAGACCAGTAAGTTTTTGTAATCTTAGGTCCAAAATAGCTCTTGATTGTAATTCCGATAATTTGAAATTACTAATCAATCCATTTCTAGCATCTTCTGGTGTACGAGAAGAACGAATCAACTTAATTACTGCATCTAAATTATCTAATGCAATTAGTAGACCTTCTAAAATATGCGCTCTTTTTTCAGCTGCTGCTAATTCATATTTTGTTTTTCTAACTAAAACTTCATGCCTATGATCTACAAAATGACCAATTAATTCTTTTAAGTTCAACAGGTGTGGCCTTCCTTTTACAAGAGCAATGTTATTTACTGAAAATGAAGACTGTAGAGCGGTGTACTTGTATAATTTGTTTAATACAATGTTAGGAATTGCATCACGCTTTAAATCATAAACAATACGCATTCCATTTCTATCTGACTCATCTCTTATATCAGCAATTCCATCTAACTTCTTAGAATTCACTAAATCAGCAGTTTGCTTAATCATATTAGCCTTATTCACCATATACGGAATCTCATCAACAATAATTTGCTCTCTAGTACCTGATTCATCAAAACGAACTTTAGCTCTTATTACAATCCTCCCTCTACCTGTTTCAAAAGCACAACGAACACCATCATAACCATAAATTGTTCCTCCTGTTGGAAAATCAGGAGCTTTTATATACTCCATTAAATCAGCAATTTCTAAATCACCTCTTTTTTCAATATAAGCAAGAGTACCATTTATAATCTCAGTAATGTTATGTGGAGGCATATTAGTTGCCATACCTACCGCAATACCAGTTGCACCGTTTAAAAGTAAAGCAGGTAATCTTGCTGGCAAAACTGATGGCTCTTTTAATGTATCATCAAAATTTAAATTCCAATCAATTGTTTCTTTATCTATATCCAACAGCATATCCTCCGCTGTTTTACGCATTCTCGCCTCAGTATAACGCATTGCTGCAGGGTTATCTCCATCAACAGAACCAAAATTACCTTGCCCGTCAACTAACATATAACGCAAACTCCAAGGTTGAGCCATACGAACCATAGCATCATAAACTGAAGTATCACCATGAGGATGAAACTTACCTAAAACCTCCCCAACAATTCTTGCTGATTTTTTATAAGCGGTATTAGACTTAATACCCAACTCATGCATTCCAAACAAAACCCTCCTGTGCACCGGTTTAAACCCATCCCTTACATCTGGCAAAGCTCTTGACACAATAACTGACATTGAATAATCAATATACTTTGATTTCATCTCCTCCTCAATATTAATAGAAATAATTTTTTCTCCTAATGACATATATTTTTTCTTTTTGACGTTAAGGTAACAAATAAAAGAAAATTGCGTATTTTATAATAGTAAAACACTTAGTTTATACCTTATAAGTTATGAACAATATTTGTTAAAAAAAATGAGGGAATACTATTGTAGATTAAGGGTTTTTAGTAAGTATCTTGCAAAAGATTTTAGATTAAATTAAAACAACAAGTTATGAATACAGGATTTTCAAGTAGAATGAAGGATGTTTTTACCTATGTAAGAGAAGAAGCAATTAGATTAGGAGACGAAAGTATAGGTGTTGAACATTTATTTTTAGGCATATTGCGTGAAGGGGGTGGAACTGCAATAGACACATTGAAAGGCCTAGGAATAAACCCTAAAGATTTACGTGTTATCATTGAAAGTAATATTACTAAAAGGGAGATCAGAACTAATATTGATAAAGATAGTATTGATTTTAAGAAACAAACAGAACGAATTCTTAAAAAATCAATAATGGAGCGTAAAAACTTAGGGGAAGAAGAAATAAAAACAATTCATGTACTACTGGCTATCCTACTTGATAAAAGCAATATTGTTACCATATCTTTTAAACATTTACATCTTAATTATGAAATTATTTTAGAAGAATATGATTCTCATAATATTGACATTACCTCAAAGCATGATCATTCTTTTGAGGAAGACGATGATGTTTTTGGCTCATCAACAATTGAAAAAAGAAAATCAACTTCTAAAAGCATAACTCCCGTTTTAGATAATTTTGGAAGAGATTTAACAAAATACGCTACTGAAGGAAGATTAGATCCTGTTGTAGGAAGGCACAAAGAAATTGAGAGAGTATCCCAAATACTAAGCAGAAGAAAAAAGAATAATCCAATTCTAGTTGGAGAACCAGGGGTAGGTAAATCAGCTATTGCTGAAGGATTAGCACTTAGAATAGTACAAAGGAAAGTCTCAAGAGTTTTATTCAAAAAGAGAATTGTGATGCTTGACTTAGCAGCTTTGGTTGCAGGAACTAAGTACAGAGGGCAATTTGAAGAAAGAATGAAAGGAATCATTAGCGAATTAGAGAAAAATACTGATATCATTTTATTCATTGATGAAATACATACTTTAGTTGGAGCTGGAGGCGCTTCAGGTTCATTAGATGCTTCCAATATGTTTAAGCCTGCCTTAGCAAAAGGGGAACTACAATGTATTGGCGCAACAACCCTTAATGAATACCGTCAACATATCGAAAAGGATGGAGCATTAGAAAGAAGATTTCAAAAAATAATGATTGAACCTACTTCAATTGATGAAACAATAGAAATACTTACAAACATCAAGTTTAAATATGAAGAACATCATAATGTAAGTTATACTGCTGAAGCAATAAAAAATTGCGTGATACTAACTGACAGGTACATGAATGATCGATTCTTACCAGACAAGGCTATTGATGCATTGGATGAAGCAGGATCAAGAGTACATATCACTAATATTAAAGTTCCAATAAATATTACAAACTTAGAATCTAATCTTGAAGAGATTACAATTCAGAAAAAAGGCGCTATCAAAAAGCAGAAATTTGAAATAGCAGCTGAATTACGAGATAGTGAAAAGAAACTCATCGCTCAACTTGAACATGCTAAAGATATTTGGGAAAAAGAATTAAAAGCACATAAAGAAACTGTATCAGAAGAAAATGTAGCGGATGTAGTTTCTATCATGACAGGTATTCCTGTAAACAGAATTGCATCACAAGAAAGAAAGAGGCTTTCATCAATGACAAAAAGCATTAAAGCCAAAATTATCGGGCAAGATGAAGCGGTTGAGAAAGTTGTACAAGCTATTCGCAGGAATAGAATTGGATTAAAAGACCCAAACAAACCTATTGGTTCATTCATATTTTTAGGATCTACAGGTGTTGGAAAAACACAACTTACTAAAGCTTTATCAGAAGAAATGTTTGATTCAGAAGAAGCACTTATCCGCCTAGACATGAGTGAATACATGGAAAAATTTGCTGTCAGTAGATTAATAGGATCTCCTCCTGGATATGTAGGCTATGAGGAGGGTGGACAACTTACTGAAAAAATAAGAAGAAAGCCCTATTCCGTTATCTTACTTGATGAGATTGAAAAAGCACATCCTGATATATTTAATATTTTATTGCAAGCATTAGATGATGGACAGATGACTGATAGCTTAGGAAGAAAAATTAGTTTTAAGAATACTATTATTATCATGACTTCAAATATTGGAGCTCGTCAATTAAAAGATTTTGGACATGGAATAGGATTTAACACTACAGCTAAGATGAATAATTCTGACTCTCACTCAAAAGGAGTAATTGAAAAAGCATTAAAAAGAGCTTTTGCACCAGAATTTCTAAATAGAATTGATGATGTAATTGTATTCAATAATTTGGATAAAAAAGATATTGATAAGATTATAGATATTGAAATGAATAGCTTATTAAAGCGTATAGACACTTTAGGGTATACCGTTAAAATATCAGAAGAAGCTAAAGATTTTATTGCTGAAAAAGGATTTGACTCTAAATTTGGCGCCAGACCATTAAAGCGAGCTATTCAAAAATATTTTGAAGATCCATTATCAGAAGAGATTATAAATGCTCAAATAAAAGAAGGCGACAAAATTAAAGTTAGTTTAAACAAGGAAAAATCTGCTTTAACAATGAAAATAACTAAGCCTAAAGTTAAATCTAAAAAAATAAGCTAGAAAGTTAGTCTCTCACCTTCTATTTCAGTTAATTTCCTAAATAAGCATTGGAGTTCTATTAAAATTCCACCCTTATTTTCTATTCTTCTTTTATCAATTTCTATTACACGAGCCAACTCACCCATAGTTCCTGTAGTAAATACTTCATCAGCATTATACAGTTCAGTAAGTGAAATATCTTTTTCTAAAATTAGAATATTATTATTATTACAGATTTCAATAATTAAATCTCTAGTAATACCTGGTAAACAAGATTTTGGAAAAGGAGTATATACATTCCCATTTTTAATCATAAATATATTTGTTGCATTAGTTTCAGCCACAAAACCATTCAAGTCAAGCATTATTGCATCATCTACTCCAGCATGATTTGCCTCAATTTTTGCTAATATATTATTTATTAAGTTAGCATGATGAATTCTTGAATCTAAACAGAGAGGTGAATTTCTACGAATATTAGCAGTTACTAATTTCAATGTCTTTCCAGAATAAATTGAAGATTTCCACTCTGCTAAAACAATAAGAGTACAACCAAACTGATTTAATTGTGGATTCATTCCTGAAGTAATCTTCCTCCCTCTTGTTAATGTTAATCGGATGTGCGTTTCATCTTTCATGTCATTTGCTTTCAAAGTAGAAAAAACAGCATCTTTAATGTATCCTAAAGAAGGAATATCTTCAAAACCCATACTTTTTGCTGATTCCATTAGTCTATTCAAATGCTCATCAAAGCAAAAGATTTTTTTATCGTATACTCTTATACCTTCCCAAACTGCATCACCCCCTTGAACTACACTGTCAAATACTGAAATTTTTGCTTCATCTCTATTCAGCAACTTTCCATCTATCCAAATTTTAATATCCTTATTTCTGTTGTCAAATTCTTGCATCATAATTGTATTGATTTATCTGTTAAAAATTCATAATAAGGCTTGCATATTTTTGCTAACGCAGAATTAGCTACTGAAAGATTTATCTCTTTTTCTTTATACGGCAGAAATCCAGTTGAATTATGAACATTTGTATACCAATGATTTGCCCAAACTCCATCTTCTTTTCTTGCCCCCTTCTCCCATTTCAACATCTTCCTATCGAATGATATTTCTAGAATATCACATAATTTAATAAGCATTAACTCAGGATTCTTAAGCAAATGTTTTGAATCCAAAACAATTGGCGCATAACCTTGTTTTTCTAATGATAAATACAATTTATACTGTTGTTCTATACCAATATCTTCTAGCTTAGGATTTGGAATTACTTTAGAATAAGATACTATAATTTCTTCAGGATTTCTGATAAAAATAATATTAGATACTTTTGAAAGAAAAGCCGCATCAATATCAATCAAAAAGTGAGTCATTAATTTATGAAACAATATTTTCTTGCTTTTCTGAAGAATTACTTTTCGCACTACTTTATTCCCATCATTTTCTAAAGACTTCAGCACTTCTTCTTTTGCAGGGTGGTTTACTTTACTTATTTTAAGATAATGAGCATATAGTGGCTCATCAAAAACTTGAGTATCCTTTCTTTGAGCGAAGGAATACATTAAGGCAGTAGAAATATTTCTTGGACATGACCATAAACAAATTATCTTATTCATAAAGTCAAAAATAAAAAAAGCAAGAGTTAATCGTGCTTTTATAATGACAATACATTAATGATTTTTTTCATCGTCCATTACTTTTAAATAAGTAGCCATTGCTGTTTCACTCATTCCAGTGAAAGAGAAACCTCCATCATGAAATAAATTCTGCATAGTTACTTTTCTTGTATAATCAGAAAACATAGAGATGCAATAATCAGCGCACTCATCAGATGTAGCATTTCCTAAAGGAGAAAGATCATTTGCAAACCTGTAAAAACCATCAAAACCAGCTACGCCACTACCAGCAGTAGTATCCGTTGGTGATTGAGATATTGTATTTACCCTAACATTTCTTCTTATTCCATAATGGTACCCGAAACTTCTTGCAATAGATTCTAACATAGCCTTGTTGTCTGCCATATCGTTATATGTATGAAACACTCTTTGAGCAGCAATGTAAGAGAGCCCTAGAACTGATCCCCATTCATTTAAAGCGTCTAACTCCCAAGCAGCCTGCATAGTTTTATGAAAAGACAAAGCTGAAACATCATAACCTTTCATAGTCCAATCATGGTTTTGCTCATAGTAAGCCTTTCCCTTACGTACATTTACAGACATTCCAATAGAATGAAGTACAAAGTCAATCTTTCCTCCTAGATCCTCCATAGCTCCTTCATATAGCGCTTTTAAATCCTCCATTGAAGTTGCGTCAGCGGGAATAACCTTAGAGCCTGTTTCTTCAGCTAATTTGTTAATTGTACCCATACGCAAAGCGATAGGCGCATTTGTAAGTACAAATTTTGCGCCCTCAGCATGTGCATGTTGAGCAACTTTCCAAGCTATTGATTTATTATCTAATGCACCAAAAATAATCCCTCTTTTTCCTTTTAAAATATTGTTTGCCATTTCCTGTAATTTATTTTGCAAATATAAACTTATTGATTTAATAACTCTTCAGCATTATCAAATGCTGCCTTTGTTAATTTCTTACCACTTAATAATTTAGCTATCTCCTCTATTCTCTGCTGTTTATTCAAAGCAACAACATCCGATATAGTTTTATTATCAACAACCTTTTTTACTACTTTTAGATGATTATTTGCTTTAGATGCTATTTGTGGCAAATGCGATATTGCAATCAGTTGATTTTCTTTACTAATCTTAAGCATCATATCTCCCATTAAACTTGCAATTTCACCACTTACACCAATATCAATTTCATCAAAAATAAGGATATTTACTTTTGACAACTGAGCTGTTATGTATTTTATCACCAACATTAATCTGGAAAGCTCTCCCCCTGAAGCCACTTTATCCACTTTTTGCAAGGGAATTCCTTTATTGGCCGAAAACAAAAAGGAAATATTTGTATTTCCATTTTGATGAAACTGATCAATTTCAGCAAATACTATTTCAAACTTAGCATAAGGCATTCCTAATTGATGCAAGTGTCCCTGAAGTTGTTGTTTTATTATTGGTAAAACCTTATTTCGTTTAGCATTTAAAACTTCAGCAGCAGCTTTTAAAACTAAAATTTGTTTTTCTATCTCTTTCTGTTTTGCAATTACTTGCATCTCAAAGGAAGATGATAGATGAATCTTTTGCTCAATTTCATGCTTTAAATCTATTAACTCTTCAATAAATTGTTTTCTGTGTTTTAGTAATAAATTATTCAATACATCTAAACGATTATTTAATTTCAATAATTGTTCAGGATCAGCATTTAACTTATTATTTATCGCAGATAATTCTGCATTTATATCATTCAATTCTATCAGCACAGCCTCCAATCTGGCGGATAACTCATTAAATGTATCAAACTCAATCAATTTTCTTTTCACAACACTTAAAGAAGTCAATACTCCTTGTTCGTTATTTAAATAATGCTCTCCCTCAGCAATAGCATTTGAGATTCCATCAATATTCTCTAATAATGAGATATTATTTTCTATATCTTCTTTTTCGTTTTCTATTAGATTTGCAGTATTTAATTCCTCAAACTGGAATTGTAAAAAATCTAGCTCTGATGAAGATAGATTACCTGCTTTTTTAATAACATTTAATTTTGAAACTAAAGCAGTATATTGCTTTAATTCATTCTGGTAGTTTGTTAGTTCTTTTTCTGATTTTGCCAACTGATCAATTAATAAAAATTGAGCTTCCTCATCTTTTAACAATACGGACTGATGTTGAGAATGAATTTCAATAATCTGTTTTCCAAAAGTAGTTAACACTTGCAATAAGACAGGTGTGTCATTAATAAACGCTCTACTTTTTCCAATTGCATTTATCTCCCTTCTAACTATAGTTTCTTCCTCAAAATCTAAATTATTATCCGAAAAGAATTGCTTCTCAGAACTATCAATACTAAAGATAGCCTCAACAGTACTTTTATATCTATTTCCATCTGCTGAAAAACGACCCACTCTTTTTCCTAAAAGTAGTGATAAAGCATCCAGTATAATTGATTTACCTGCTCCTGTTTCTCCTGAAACTACAGTAAATCCATCTGAAAAATTAATAAATACATTTTTTAATAAAGCGTAATTTTGAATGTGTAAACTTTTTATCATTTACCGCCTTCTGATGAATTGGTGATCGCTTGATATTTTGTTGAGTTGGAAGGATCAATCTCAATTAATGTTTGAGCAATCCTTGCTTTTTCATTAGGGAAAGCTTCAGAATAAATTTTAATAATCTCATCTGATTTAGCATCAAAAAAGAGTTTCAGAATAAACGCAGAAGCGTTTTCACGATAAATACTTTTTAAACTCTCTAATGCTTCCGTAATTTCAAAACGAGCATCATCTGGCTCTTCACTTAGTTTATCAATACCCATCCTGTGGTAACGATACATACACATATGAAAATCAGAGTATCTTTGATCCATTAAGTCATGTGCCAACCAATATCTATTTTTATCACTCTCAAAAGCTTTCCAGCCCGTTTCAGCAGCATTTTGAGCATTACTTACTATCTTTTGAGCCTTGTTAAAATACTCATTTCCTCCATCTTCAGAAAAAGTAGAAAAATCTAAGCCCAACACTATGTTCACATAAAAAGCTAAAACGGATGTAAGATTAGACGTATGGGTAGATTCAGCAAATTCTAAAGATTGATATTCCAAATATTTAAATCTAAAATTATTATCTAAATAGTTAAATAAAGTAGATTTATAAGAAGTACCATAAACAGGTCGTGTACTTTGAATTTGTATTGAACCTTCAAATTCATCATTAGATATCTTTTTACTTATATTAATCATGATACTGCATTCTATACGCTCCTCATTCTGAATATTAGTAGTCGACCATTTTTTATTATTAATGAACTCATAAATCTCAGTCTGCATAGTTTGGAAAACCTTTCTATCACTCGTTTGCACTTGACTTGAGTTAACCCTAACATTACACAATAATTCTTGCGCATTTATATTTCCAGCAAACACACCAAATAATATATATAAAACTAGTTTCTTACTCACTTATTTGAATTATTTTATCAATAATATCTTTTGCAACTTCACTCTTATCCTTTAACTCAAAATTACTAATATTATTGGCTTTGTCAATAATAGTTATTTTATTAGTATTATGCTGAAAACCTGCTCCCTTATTATTTAAAGAATTCAACACAATCATATCTAAATTTTTTCTTTTTAATTTATCCTTTGCATTTTCAAGTTCATTATCAGTTTCTAATGCAAAACCAACAATAAACTGCTTATCATTTTTCTTATTCCCCATTTCTGCAAGAATATCAGTTGTTCTTTCAAGAAAAATATTTAAACTATCATCTGATTTCTTGATCTTATTTTTAGCTATAAAATCTGGTTTATAATCAGCTACAGCAGCAGCAAAAATACCAATATCAGTTGTGGTAAAATGAGTATTTACTTGCTCAAGCATTTGTGAGGCGGTAATTACTTTATAAACTGTGACATTATCATGGCTACATTCCAAATGTGTAGGGCCTAAAATTAAATTAACTAAAGCACCATTTTTTGCAGCCTCAATTGCTAAAGCAATACCCATTTTACCTGATGAACGGTTAGTAATAAAACGTACAGAATCAATTGATTCATGTGTTGGACCAGCAGTAATTAATACTTTTTTATTTGTTAATGACAAATCTTTATTTAACTCTGCAGTAATGCTATCAATTATTTCAGATGGTTCAGCCATCCTACCTTCTCCTACCAAACCGCTAGCTAACTCCCCAAATCCTGAAGGAATAAGAATGTTTCCATATTCTTGCAATGCACTAATATTCGCTTTTGTTGAAGGATGTTTGTACATATCCAAATCCATAGCAGGGGCAAAATAAACAGGACATTTAGCAGACAAATAAGTAGCTAAAAGCAAATTATCACATTCGCCAATTTTCATTTTTGCCATAGTATTAGCAGTCAAAGGGGCTACTACCATCATATCAGCCCACAATCCTAACTCAACATGATTATTCCACTCACCACTATCAGAATCAACCATTTTGGTTAATACAGGATTTTCGGATAAAGCAGATAAGGTTAAAGGAGAAATAAAATCTAAAGAAGCCTCAGTTTGAATAACTCGAACTGAAGCTCCTGCTTTTTTAAATAGGCGTACTAATTCAGCTGCTTTATAAGCTGCAATACTCGAGGTAACTCCTAATAATACTTTCTTATCCTTAAGCATTTTTATTTGAATCCCCTACACTTTCTTCTGCATCAGCATCACGTATATAGATTTCATCATTCAACAATTCTTTCATTGCAATTGCCCATGGCTTTGGTAAGCTCTCGTAAAATTTTGAAACAGCAATTTGTTCTTGGTTTTCAAAAACTTCATCCAATTGTTCTTGTGTTAATGCAAACTCTTCTAATTTTAACATTAATTCATCTTTCATTTTTTCATTAACTTGAGCTGATCTTTTTGCCATCACCGAAACAGCTTTAAAAATATTATCTGTCTTATTAACAAAATCATTTACATTTCTAGTGATTGTAGATTTTTGTGCTCCTGTGTTTTTAAATTTCATCTTTATTTTCTTTTAATTCAGTTAAAGTTTGATTCGTTTTATTATAAGTGTTTTCTAAATCTTTTATAAAATCACTATTTGGGTAGTTATCCTTAAATTGATCGTAAGCATCTAAAGTCGCCTTTAATCTAGTAATAACTTTAGTATTAATACTATTAACAGCTAGTGAATAAGATGATTTTACAATTAAAAAATATACTTCTTCCCTATTTGTGTAAGATGGGAAATCAATCAATACATTTTCCAAAGCAATAATTGCCGATTTATAATTTTCTGTTATAAAATACTGTTTAGCATTTTCAAATGCTTTTTTGGATAAGATAGCTCTTAGCTCATCCAATAAGATATTACATTTTTCAACTCTATCACTAATAGGGAATCTATCAACAAAAGATTGTAATTCCTTGATAGCCTTGTAATTATTAGTTGCATCAAGGGAATAATTAGGAGCCTCAAGGTAATAACAATACGCCGTCATATAAGCGCATTCTTCAGTATGCTTACCATTTGGGTAGTTTTGAGTGTAGTTCTTAAACAAATAGGCTGCCATTAAATTATCACTAGCAGAATAATGACAATACGCAAAATAATAACTTACCTCTTGCATTTTTGCAGTACCTCTTAGGGCAGTCGATAATTCATTGAATAAAGGCATAGCTCTATTAAAATCCTTAGCCTCATAATAAGCAACAGCTTTAGTGTACTTATAGTTGTAATCATCACTTTTTAATACTTTCTGATACTCTCCACAAGAATTAAACACTAAGGCAAGTAATAGTAAAGTTGTAATTTTTTTCATCATAATTTTAATTGGACAAAGATAAATGGTATAATTGGATATTCCTAAATTATTTTTATATCCAGTAAAGTGCAGTAATTTGAATTTATCACTTTAGTATTGAAGTGATTTTTAGGCTCATTGGTTTGGTTATCGAGTAAAAGTAGTTTACAAAATCTCCTTCTCCATTAATAATATATTTCTGAAAATTCCATTTTACAGAAGAACTTGATTTTCCGTTTATCTTCTTACTTGTTAGCCAGTTATAAATTGGATGCTTATTTTCTCCTTTCACATCAATTTTTTCGGTCATTAAAAAGCTTATACCAAAGTTTTTAGAACAAAACTGTTGAATCTCTTTTTCTGCACCCGGTTCTTGCCCTCCAAACTGATTACAAGGTAAGCCAATCACAATTAAATCATTTTTATACTGCTGATGCAACTCTTCTAAACCAGCATATTGTGAGGTAAACCCACATTCTGAAGCAACATTAACAAATAAAACATGCTTACCCTTAAACTCATTTAAATCGATAGGATTGCCGTCAATATCATTAATTGCTATATCATAAATTGATTTTTGCGCATTACTAGTAGTAAATGATAAGGTTACCATAATTATTAGGATTAGATTTTTCATTACATTAATAAGCTTTTAATTTCTTTTTTTATTGCATCACTTGCTTCAATAAGTGGCGGGCGAACAAAAGAATTACAAATTCCTAACAATTCCAAACACGCTTTTACTCCTGTCGGGTTTCCCTCAGCATAAAATGGTCCGTAAAAATCATACAATTTATAGTGCAATTGATTAGCTATATTATTATTGCCTGAAATTCCAAAAGAAACCATATCAGAATAATCCTTAGGGTGCGATTGTCCAATTACCGAAACAACTCCCTCCGCTCCCATATAAATCATAGGTAAAGTAAGTTCATCATCACCAGATAGCAATACAAAATTACTAGGTTTATCTTTAATAACTTTCATAATTTGATCCATATCACCTGAAGCTTCTTTTAGTGCAACTATATTTTTAAACTCATTTGCCAAACGTAAAGTAGTTCCAGCCTCTATATTGCTAGCTGTTCGCCCAGGCACATTATAAAGTATAATGGGCAAAGGACATGCTTGTGCAATCATTTTATAATGCTGATAAATCCCTTCTTGAGTAGGCTTATTATAACAAGGAGAAACAGAAAGGATCGCATCAATACCTGTAAAATTTGTCTGCTTAATTTCTTCTACTAAAGCTGAAGTATTATTACCTCCTATGCCTAGAACAATAGGTAATATGCCGTTATTAATCTTTATACAAAAAGTAATTATTGCTTGCTTTTCTTGTTTTGACAAAACTGCACTTTCTCCAGTGGTACCCATCAACACTAAATAATCAATTCCTCCTTTAATTTGATAATTGATTAGCTTTTCAAGACCTACGTAATCTATACTCAAATCCTCATTAAAAGGTGTGATAAGTGCCACTCCTGTTCCTTTAATTATTTCCATTTTACTTATTTATTAAATTGATGTAATGCTTTATTTCATGCATGAGTTTATCCATGCTTTTATCTTCTTTTAATGCAATCATCAAATCATATATTTCATACCCGTTTTCATGTTGTCCAATCTTAAAATGTGCTAAAGAACTTGCTACTAAATATTTAATAGGAATACAACTACCATCACATAAATTAATCAAAATATCATACTCCTTTTTTACAAAATTATCGATAATATAATTATGTGGTTTATAATACCAATTGAGGTCTTTCTGATAAAAGAAATCATATTGTAACTTAGGAATATGGCAGTAGGACAATTGCTTAGCATTTACAAAACCTAATGCTTTTACATCCTTCTTTAAATCAGAAAAATAATCCACAAAAGGTTTCATATGCTTAATTTGCTCTTCTGAAGTAGCGTCATACAAAATACCTACGGACCTTGCAGCATCCAAGTTACAAACCTCTTTTAAGCGTTTATTGGTTCTCAAATCTCTTTGAAAAACCCATTGCCCAATTTTTTTCTTTGTATTTTCTATAAATTGCATTAACTAATTTTTGCTAAAAATTCATCTTCATTTACTATATTTACCCCTAAGCTTTCGGCTTTCTCTTTTTTACTAGGTCCCATATTTTCTCCAGCAAGCACAAAAGTAGTGCTTTTTGAAATAGAACCTACATTTTTCCCTCCATGCTCCTCAATCATTTTTTTTAGTTCATTTCTAGAAAACAAACTAAACACGCCTGAAACAACAATCCTCATTCCCTTTAAGTGTTCAGATTTTGAAGTACCTTCAGCTTTAGAGATGAATTGTAAGCCTGAATTTTTAAGAGCAGTTATTAAATCAATATTATTTTGCTGTGAAAAATATAAAATCACACTCTCAGCAATCTTATCTCCAATTTCATCTACTGCAATCATGGCTTCTATATCTGCAGTAATTATAGCATCAATAGTTTTAAAGTGCTTTGCTAAAATTTTTGCAACTGTTTCCCCCACATACCGTATCCCAAGCCCAAATAACACTCTTTCAAAAGGAACATTCTTTGAAGCTTCTAACCCAAGTATTAAATTCTCAGCTGATTTTTCTCCTATTCTTTCTAAAGGCAACACATTTTCTTTTTCTAAAAGATATAAATCAGAAATTTCATAAATTAATCCCTCTTGAATTAAAAGATCAATAGTCTCTCCACCTAGTCCATCAACATTCATGGCTTTACGGCTGACAAAATGTTCAAACTTACCTTTTATCTGTGGTGGACAATTTTCAGCATTAGGACAAAAATGCTTTACATCTCCATCATTACGTACTAATTCAGCACTGCAAGAAGGACAATGTGTAATATAGCGAGTAGGCTGAGAAAATAAATTTCTATACTTTAATTCCACTCCTACTACTTTAGGAATAATCTCTCCTCCTTTTTCTACAAACACCTTATCACCTTCACGAATGTCCAATTTCTCAATTTGATCAGCATTATGTAATGAGGCACGTTTTACAGTTGTTCCTGCTAGTTGCACGGGCAATAAGTTAGCCACAGGAGTAATTGCCCCAGTACGACCAACTTGATAAGTGATTTCTTCTAAAATAGTTGAAACTTGCTCTGCCTTAAACTTATAGGAAATTGCCCACCTTGGATATTTAGCTGTAAAACCCATTTCTTCTTGCAGATTTATATCATTTACCTTTATAACAATTCCATCAATTTCGTATGGCAAATCATGGCGTTTTACATCCCATTTTGCTATAAATGTTAATACCTCATTTATAGTTTTATGTGTTTCTATTTCTGATGGAACTTTAAAACCCCACTCCCTTGCTTTTTGTAAATTATCAAAATGGGTATTGCTTGGTAAATTATCCCCAAGCAAATAATATAAGTAACAATCCAAAGGGCGTTTAGCAACTTCCTTGGTATCTAGTAATTTCAAACTTCCTGATGCCGTATTTCTTGGGTTAGCATAAGGCTCCAATCCTTGCTGAATCCGTTGAATATTCATACTTGTTAAAACTGCAATTGGCAAGAAAATTTCCCCTCTAATTTCAAACTTTTCAGGATAATCCCCTTTTAACTTTAAGGGTATACTTTTAATTGTTTTCACATTGGCAGTAACATCATCTCCTTGAATACCATCTCCCCTAGTTAATGCTTGTATTAGCTCTCCATTTTCATAAGTCAAACTAATGGAAATCCCATCATATTTTAATTCACATACATAGTCAAAATCATCATCCGTTAGTTTATTAACACGAACATCAAAATCATGTAAATCTTCAGCTGAATATGTGTTTCCTAAAGAAAGCATCCTGTAATTATGCTTTACGGCCGTAAAACCCTCCAGCACTTCACCCCCTACTCTTTGCGTCGGTGAATTCGCATCAAATAAATCAGGGTGATTATTTTCTAATTGCTTTAGTTCAGACAATAATTGATCAAACTCAAAATCAGAAATCACAGGAGCATCAATCACATAATACGCATGATTATGTGCCGATAATTCTTTTCTTAAAAACGCTATGCGTTCTTGTGATTTCATCTAGGGATTATAAGGGAAATGAGAATCATGAAGAATAATATAAAGCTTTCCAAAATCATCTTTTTTATAGACAAAAGTATATTCAACCTTTACTTCTGACTTATCTTCTTTCTGAAAAAAATAATTCCCCATAGCTATTGCAATATTTCCTTCAATTTTTATACCAATATTTTCAAATCGTACAGCTTTCCATCCTAATAATGCAAAACCACTATCTTCATCAAAATTAGAATTTCCACCAATAAAATAAGACAGGGCAGCTTCCTTTGTACGTCTGAATTGCTGTACACTAGCTAGAGTAGGTTTAAACAACACCTCTCCCAGATGAAAGCCATATAATTCCGATAAATAGTTTGCTGCCGTTTGCTTATAATCTGCACTTTCACTATATAAATTTCCTATATTCAAAAGTCCATCAGACCATTGTTTCTGTTCATTTAAAACTTCTTCTTTTGTTATCATTTTATGATTATTTATCTTTTTGAAAAATAATTAATTCTTTCTAGCTTTTATCATTCTATCCTTATCGTTTATATCTTTTTTCAACTCAATATCAACAAATCCAATAGCGCTTAACATTGCAACTGTTTCCCCTCCAAAACGTTCGTTTATTTCAAAGAATAACAATCCGTTTTTAGGTAAACTTGTATAGGAAAGATCCGCTATTTTCTTGTAAAATAATAAAGGATTATTATCAGGAACAAAAAGAGCTAAATGAGGTTCATTATCCAATACATTAGCTAGCATTAATTCTTTTTCCTCAAATAATACATACGGTGGATTGCTTATTATCACATCCACTTTTGGCAAGGTAGTTGTTTTAAAAATATCCTGAAGTAAAAAATTAATTTCAACTTCATTTATTTTTGCATTTTCTTTAGCCACACATAAAGCAGATTCAGACACATCAATAGCCGTAATTTCTGCATCTTTATTTTTCTTTAAAGCAATAGGAATACAACCTGAACCTGTGCCTATTTCCAAAACAGAAGTGAATTCATGCTCCAATATCCATTGCAGCAATTCTTCCGTTTCTAGCCTTGGGATTAAAGTATACTCATTTACTTTGAATTTCAGTCCATAAAACTCTACCTCTCCAATAATGTGTTGTATTGGTTTATTTGTTTTTAAATCCGCAATTATCTGTTTAAATCTGTCTGACACAACACTAGTAATATCCTTCTCTGCATGAATAATACAGTCAGAGCGATTATAACCCAACAGAAAGTCAATACTGATATAAGCCCATGAAATAATCTCACGCTCATTAACAATACCATTTAACTGGTTAATATAATACGGTATAATATTGCTGACTTTTTCCACAGGACAAAGGTATGATTTTGCTATTTTTGAAGCATGCAAAATAAGGAATTTTTCATGAACAGATGCTTAGAGCTAGCATCCAAAGGTTTAGATAGTGTTTCTCCAAACCCAATGGTAGGTTCAGTTATTGTTTATGAAAATAAAATAATTGGAGAAGGATATCATAAAGGATATGGTAAAGAACATGCTGAAGTAAATGCAATTGCTAGTGTAAAGGATACAAGTTTACTTAAAGATTCTACGCTTTATGTAAACCTTGAACCTTGTGCCCATTTTGGAAAAACACCACCCTGCTCTAACTTAATAATTGAATATAAAATACCAAAAGTAGTTATTGGCTGTGTAGATACCTTTTCTGATGTTAACGGAAAAGGAATAATAAAAATGGAAAAAGCAGGCATTGAAGTGAGTATTGATGTTTTAGAAAGAGAAAGCAGAGAATTAAATAAACGATTTTTAAATTTCCATGAGAAAAACAGGCCATACATCATTCTAAAATGGGCTGAGAGTACAGATGGCTTTATCGCTCCTAAAAATCAAACAGAACCTTTTTGGATGACTTCTAGTAATTCTAAAAAATTACTACATCAATGGAGAGCAGAAGAAGATGCGATTTTAGTAGGTAGGATTACTGCTAAAAAAGACAATCCTTCCCTAACCGTTAGAGAGGTTAAAGGCAAAAACCCTACACGTATTGTTATTGACAAAGATTTGAAACTTTCTAAAAAATTAAACCTATTTAACAATGAAGCTAGAACAATTATTTTCAATACTATAAAAACAAAAGAAATAGATTCAAATTATTATATAAAAATTGACTTTAACCATTTGATTGAAAATATTTTACAGGAATTATATAAACAAAATATTCAGTCTCTAATTATAGAAGGAGGAGCAAAAACTTTACAATCTTTTATAGATAAAAAATTATGGGAAGAAGCAAGAATTTTCACAACAAATACAACTCTGGCTGAAGGAGTGAAATCACCAAGCATAAAAGGTGAAATTATTTTTGAGACAATAATTGAAGAAGATCAATTAGAAATTATTAAAAATGAGTAGTATAATCTACAGCGTTCTCTTTTTCAATATCTTAATAATTGTGTTAAAGATGTTTGAAAAATACAAAGTTGATAATTTACAAGCTTTAATAGTAAATTACTTAACTGCAGCAGGATGCTCATATTTCTTTTTAGAACAAGATTATTCACTAAATCACGTGCTAAATTCTGATTGGTTTTTTCATTCATTGATAATTGGAACATTATTTATTATTGTGTTTAACTTTTACGCATTCGGAACCCAAAAAGTAGGAATAGCAGTTACTACTGTAGCAAATAAAATATCCTTGATTATCCCTGTATGCGCAGCACTTATTTTGTATCCCGAAAACAATACTTTTGATGAGTTAAAAGGAATTGCTTTTTTCTTAGCGCTTGCAGGCATATATTTGTCCTCCACCAAAAAAGGAAAGTTAAGTTTTGATAAGAAATATTTATGGTTAATTGTTTTAGTATTTGTAGGCCAAGGAATCTCTGATTCAATATTTAATGATTTTGCCCAAAGCTTTAATGAAGTATTTGATAAAGAAAGTTATTTATTCTTTATAACATTATTTATTGTTGCTAGTGTTAGTGGAACGCTAATTCTATTAGTGAAATCATTTAAAGAAAGACAACCAATTCAATCAAAAAGCATCATTTGGGGGGTTATTTTTGGTATCCCAAACTTTTTCTGTCTGCTATTCTTTTTAAAAGCATTAGCTAACTTAAGTAGTTCAATCGTTTTTCCACTAGTAAGTATGGGTGTCGTTGTGACTTCAAGTTTGATTGGAGTACTTCTTTTTAAGGAGAAACTCAGTAGAAATAATTGGATTGGAATTCTACTTGCTATTTGTGCAATTTATATTTTCTCACTTTAATGCTTAACGATACTTACAAAGAGGTTAAGAACCATACAACAGGAATTTACAAAGAAAAAGGAAGTAAATTTATTGCCTATTCCTACCCTGTTTATTCTGAACAGGAAGTAAAAGAAAAACTAGAAAAAGTAAAAAAACTAGAATATGCGGCAAGACACCATTGCTATGGATACATTCTTCATGCTGACAAATCAGTACAAAGAGCAAGTGATGATGGAGAGCCTTCTTCTACTGCTGGGAAACCAATACTTGGACAGATACTGTCAAATGACCTAACTAATTTACTCATAGTGGTTGTTCGTTATTTTAGAGGAGTTAAGTTAGGAGTTCCTGGCTTGATTAGATCATACAAAACTGCAGCGGCTGAGGCGATACTAGAAGCCACCATCATCATAAAAACGATTAAGGAACACTATGTGGTAAGTTTTAATTACCCTCAAATGAATGATGTAATGCGACTGGTAAAAGAATTTGAACTTGAAGTAGTAAATACTGACTTCCAAATAAAATGTAAACTTATATTTGCAGTCCAAAAAAGCAAAACTAAATTGGTTGTTCAAGCCTATAAAAAAACCCACGAATTAAAAATTAAATATATTAAAACTGTATAATGAAATTACTAGAAGAACTTTGCAATATCCATGCTCCTGCAGGAGAAGAATTTACTTTAACTGAATTTTTATTAGATTATGTAACTGAAAATCAAGCACAATGGAAAGTTAAACCAACCCTGCATTATGGAAAAGGGTTTCAGGATAATATAATTTTGGTGTTTGGAAAGCCAAAAACAGCAGTTTTTGCACATTTGGATTCAATCGGTTTTACCGTGAAATACAATAATGAAATTGTAAAAATTGGAGGACCAGTTTCTAGTGAAGGAATTGTATTAGTTGGTGAAGATAGCAAAGGAAAAATTGAAGGTAAAATCATTAAAAATAAAGATGGAATGTTTATTGATTTTAACCGAACAATTGAAAGAGGGACATCCCTTACTTTTAAAGTTGATTTTAGGGATACTGATGATTTTATACAAAGCTGTTATATGGATAACCGACTAGGAGTTTGGAACTGTCTAGAATTAGCAAAAACTCTTGAAAATGGAATTATTGTATTTTCATCGTGGGAAGAACATGGGGGCGGTTCTGTTGGGTATTTAGGAAAATTTATTCAAGAAAAATATGGAGTAATGCAAGCACTAATATCTGACATTACTTGGATAACTCATGGTGTACAACATGGGAAAGGTTGTACAATTTCATTAAGAGATAGTGGGATTCCAAGAAAGTCATATATAAACAAAGTAATAACAATTGCTAAAAAAACTGATATTAACTTTCAGCTAGAAGTTGAGGATGCTGGGGGTAGTGATGGGAATGAATTGCAAAAAAGCAATTACCCTTGGGATTGGTGTTTTGTTGGCGCACCTGAAGACCATGTTCATTCACCAAATGAAAAGGTACACAAAGCAGATATACAATCCATGGTAGATTTATATACAGTTTTATTAAAAGAACTTTAAGAACCTCTTTTATTTACTTTTAACACCCTCTTCTTTCATTCTGATATACAGGAAATGGATATTCCAAACAAGTATTAAAGCAAAGTATACAATTTCAAATACTCCATACGATTTGAATGGCAGTAATAACAATAGAGAACATAACATTGAGAGTCCAATAAACATGGAGAAAATTCCTGCTCTTAAGTATCTTAGAGAACGAAACAAACCAAATAAAAAGACAAATAGATTATAAGAGAAGAAGAAAAGCTGGGATTTTATGAAAAACCTCATAATCCATAGGAATAGTAGCTGTAAAGAATAATGAAAAAGAAGAAACAAGTAGCAATACCTTCAAAGAATAACGAAATCTCCTTTGTTTAAAATAATATCGTAATGCAGTATACGCATTTAGGAAAATCCCTATAGATAAGAACGCTAGGCTTGAATTCCATAATAACCAAGTTGGCTCTTGTATTCCAAAATCAGAAAATGGTTTTTCCATTGGATTAAATCCCGGACGCAAATACCAACAATAAAGTGGGGCTAAAATTCCCAGAAGAATACAGAAAATAAGATAAACCCTTCTTAAAAGTTTTATCCTAAGATATTCCATTAATAAAAATTAATATCTTTTACAGCAGCATCAAAAACAATAGTGTCGCAATATGAATCAGTTGCTTGATTGAACTTATATACAATATTCGGATTATAAACAGCATCATTTATATACAGCATATTGGAATACCCATTGGTGGTGTCATTAACAGCATATAATTCAGTTTTAACAAACAAAACATCTGATAAAACAGGTATAATTGTAGTAATAGAAGTTCCATCTTCATACATGTTATGAACTCCATCATTTGCAGTAAAGAAAAGCACTGAACCATTAGTATTAGAGGTTAAGTTTTGTGCATTGTAAACACCCAAAGAAACATTCCAAACTAATTCCATATCCCAAGGATGAACTTTACTTAATGATGAAAAAGTATTCGACAGTAAATTATTCTCATCATAAATCCCTCTACAGAGTATAGTTAAGTCATTAACAAAAACAGCTGAATTTGGGTTTTCTCCTACCTCAATACTTGCCATAAAATCAGCAATTGGCACTGCTTCATCTCTATAGTCAATTGCTATAATAGTTGAATCCTTTAATGAATCAGGAACTGCCCCGCTATTTAAAACAAATGAACGGTACCATTTACTTATAATAAAACTAGGATCGGATACATCACCTGTTTCAATATCAGAAATAATATTTAAAGTTTCTAAATCAACAACCTTAACTTTAGAATCTCCTTTATCAACTAGAAGTATTCTATTAAAATTTACAAAATCAAAATCAGTAGCATTAACAAATCCACCTATAATCTCTTTATTTTCAAAAGTTTTAACATTAGCTGTTACAATCTGATTATCGGTAACAATATATGCTTTTGTTCCTTGAAATTTTATCTTTCTAGGATTTGATAATGCAGCACCATTAACAGTTTGATAAATCTGATTTTTCACTACCTCTCCATCATAAAAACTAACGCCATTTTCAGTAACAATATACATGCCTTCACCATAATTTTTTTCGAATTTCTGTACAGGTTCAGTCTCTTCTTTACAAGAAGAAACAAAAACCAAAGCAATAAGTAAATAGTTAATCAATTTCATGTGATAAATTTTTAGCAAATATAAAAAAAGGGAGGCAATGCCTCCCTCTTTAAATCAAAATCTTATTTCCCAAATTAGTTAAAAGAATATCCTCCAGGAATAATACCAACTTGTACAGAATCAATAATAGTACCGTCAGTAGTAAACTTATACGACCAGCCACTTTGTGTAAAATCAATAGCATCAGTACCGTAAACATAGCCATTGTTAACTCCTAAGCCATAAAAACTCTTGTCAATCAAAGCGGATGTTGGTAATTTTTCATCATTAATATTAAAAGCATAAACTGCTTTAGACCAAGAACCATCAGAATAATACAATGTAGTACCAGAAGCATCTATCACTAAGTCCTCAGGGTGATTACCCACAGCAAATGCATAAGTTGCTTCAATAGTATTACCTACAATTTTAACTAAATTACCAGCAGTTTCTGAAATCACATTCCAATCAGAATCATATTCGGTATAACCACCAGTTAGTACCCAAACCGCACCATTAACATCCACTACAACAGAGTTTGGCTTATCACCAACTACTAAAGTAGTTTCTACCGCATCAGTACTAGTATTAATAACCGAAACTGTATTGTCAAGACCCCAACCACCAACATTACAAACATAAGCAAAGCCATTAGCAACTAAAATTCCTTCAGGACCTGCACCACAAGCAATAGTTGATGAAATAGTATTAGTTAATAAATCAATAACCTGAACTCCATTAATTCCCCAATCAGTAACATATGCTTTAGAATTAGAAACTTTTGACATGTATCTTGGAGAAACAACGTTAATGGTATTTATATGAAAAGGTGTAATATCTACTTCTTCTGAACTATTACCCTGATCTACAAAAGAAATAGAACCGTTAGCTGAACCAAAATTACCTTCATTATTAACAAAATATCCATTTATAAATGATTCTGTTGCAAAAACCTCAATCTTTGCTGATCCATTAACCATAACATATGCATTGTTTCCAATTAAATATATTGACTGTACAGTATCACCCAATACAATAACTGGTTGTGGATTACTATCCTTTTTACAAGAAGTCAATACTGTAATTGCTATAGCAAACATCCCTATCTTTCTTAAATTTTTCTTCATTTTTTGTTAATTGTTTTTGATTACTTGACTGTATAATTTATAGTTAATAATAATTCTCTTCCTGGGTTAGAATAGTTCTGATAAGTAGCAAAACTTTTATCCATCAAATTTCTAACTTTGCCCAATATTGTAATTGGTAATCTATCAAAAGTATATTTAACAGATATATCTGTTAAAATGAATCTACCTAAAGTATTGTTCTTTAAGGAACCATAAGCTGTAATCACCTCTCCAGTATAGGATTTTGTTAAGGTGAACTGCAAGTTATCCTTAGTAAGAGTAAAACTGATATTCCCTTTATGAATCGGAACATATCTTAACTGCTCGCCAACGGTATTGTCTAGCTTATTAGTAGGTAATTCATTGGTGGATTTGGTAAAAGCATAGTTTCCTGCAATATTCAATTTTTTAATTTTAAATTTTGCCTTTACTTCCACTCCTCTACTCCATACTTGTTTTATGTTATTGGGTATCCAATTGCCATTTTCCATTTGCTGCCAGAGTATCATGTTCGATATATTTAAATTATAAGCGGTTATGCTAAAGTGAGCTTGCTTAGTGTTAACATCAAAACCAATTTCTTTATTCCAAGCATCTTCAGGATTCAAATCAGAATTTCCGTTAGCCCTTGCTCCTACCCAGAATCTATCATTAAAGGTAGGTGAGCGAAAGCTCCTGTTGTATTTAAGCCTGAATTTTATGGCAGAACTTAGCTCGGTTTCAAGAGCTAAAATTGGCATAATAGGAACTTCAAATGTGGTTTGCCACTCTTTTCGCAATACTGTATTGAAAGCTAAAAAATCCGACCTGTATTGTAGGGCCGAAAAGGCAGCTAAGTTTTTTTCTTGCTTACCCCTAAAAACATAATTGTTGTTGACCAAATTGTTAGCTGTAAAAGCACCGCCAAGGTTAAACAAATAATTTCCTTTTATCAATTTAAAATCAGCATCCGAAATATAACTTTCTGCTAGGTAATTGCTGTTGATATTTTTCAAAAATTCAGTATATCTAAAGTCCTCTTGAAGATAGGCCTGCTTTAGAGTAATGCTCAAATGATTGACCTTGTGCTTTAGGGTGAGTAGCGCCCGCTTAGCCTTATCATACTGCTTGGCATCCGAAAAAGGAATAGTCATGTTTTGTGGCACTTCCCTATCCTGCTGGCTTGCCCAATAACTAAAACTATAGGCAGTATGTGAACTTAAGATATAACCCACATCCAACTGTTGGTTTTTTGATTTTATTTTTCCGTATTCATTAGTAACTAAGGGACGCCCTAATTGAGTGGTATTGATAAACTCAAAATTATTAGCATGACTTAAAAACTGTAAACTCCCCTTGGCTGATAATTTCCCATCCGTCAGGGAAAATGCTAAGGATTCACTTCTTAAACCATAACTACCAGAAGTTGTACTTATAGAAAAAGCATTTTTATGTATCGATTTTAAATTTGTATTTAGGTGTACACTCCCACCAATTGCTCCAGAACCAAATACGGAAGCATTACCGCCATGGACTAGGAAGACATCCGTAAAATTAAGGGTATAGATACTTGAGAAATCAGATAAGCCATTGGCAATAGAGTTCAGAGGGACTCCATTCCAAAGTACTAAAGTATGCGAGCTGGAAGTACCCCTAAAGGAAGGAGTAGCCAAAGCTCCATATTTTTTTATATATACGGATGATGAACTCCTAATGAGACTTGCTAAATCAGAATTGCTACCTTCTGCTAGTGTTGCTGGATTAATAACATCCATTTGTGTACCAATAGCATGAGCGATAATCCTATTTTCCATTAGCTTTACTTCAGGCAGCCTAATGGTATCCATAGCCATTTGCCCTTGCAAGGTAGTTGCAAAGCCCAATAGTAGGAATATGTGTGCTATATTCTGTTTCATCTACCTATCGTTTTATTCAGAAACAATTCGGTTTTGTTTTGTTTTGTTTAGCAGGTCTTCTGACTTGGTCCTTTTGGAATAGCCTTCCCATTAATTAAAACAGTGGCAATCTAGTTTCCAAAAATTTACGGACTTTACAGCTTCTGATAAAGTTGAGGAGTTACACCTCATTCCCTTTTACACTAAAACAGTGTACTAAACTTGCATCAAAAGTAAAGACTTTTTTGAAAGATTCAGTTATTTATAATAACTTTTTTATATTTAATAGAATCTAAAAAATAGATGATATAAGACCCAAACTCTTCTCCATCTCTAATGGATTCAATCCTAAATCTTCATTAAAATAAGTGATTAGCTTCTCAGTAGGCATATTACCTACCAAATCATCCTTTGCCATTGGGCAACCACCAAAACCATTCAGAGCCGCATCAAATCTTCTGCAACCATTCAGGTAAGCAGCAGCTACTTTTTCCTCCCAAGCATCTGGAGTAGTATGGAAGTGAGCTCCAAATTCAATAGTTGAGTATTCTTTTATCAAAGTATCAAAGAGTGGTGCAATATTTGCAGGGTCAGAAACACCAATCGTATCTGATAAAGCCACAATTCCTATTTCCAAATCATGTAACTTTTCAGTAAGTTCAGCTACTATATCAGGATCATAATTTTCTCCATAAGGATTCCCAAAAGCCATCGATAAATACACAACTAGTTCCTTGTTGTTTTTAGCTGATAAATTCTGAATTTTTTCCACATCACTAAGCGATTGAGCTATGCTTTTATTCGTATTTTTTTTCTGAAATTGCTCCGAAACAGAAAGCGGAAAACCTAAATAATTAATTTCTTCAAAACCGCAAGCATCAATAGCACCCCTATTATTTGCAATAATGGAAAGTAATTTACTAGAATTGTTTTCTAAATTTAACTGCGCCAATACTTTGGCGGTATCTCTTAATTGTGGGATAGCCTTAGGCGAAACAAATGAACCAAAATCAATAGTATCAAAACCAACTTTTAACAATTGATTGATATATGCAGCCTTAATATCAGTAGGAATAAATTCATTGATACCCTGCATTGCATCTCTTGGACATTCAATTATTTTCATCTTTTAAGAATCGCTTTATTAATTCTTTTCACTAGTGATGGACCCTCATAAATAAAGCCCGTATACACTTGTAGTAATGTTGCGCCTGCGTCTAACTTTTCTAGTGCATCTTCAGCAGTATGTATACCACCCACACCAATAATTGGGAATGCTCTGTTGGATTTATCCGCCAAGTACTTTATCACCTGTGTTGATCTTAAGGTTACAGGCTTACCACTCAAACCTCCATTCCCTATTACTTCAACCTTATTTTTAGCTGTTTTAAGCCCACTTCTATCAATAGTTGTATTCGTTGCTATCACACCATCAATTTTAGTGCCTGCCACAATAACTATGATATCATCCAACTGTTCATTTGTCAAATCAGGAGCAATCTTTAATAAGATTGGTTTTCTTTTTTCTTTTTTATTATTTAAAACTTGTAAGCTATTTAACAATGCAGTAAGAGGTTCTTTTTCTTGCAAATCCCTTAAGCCAGGAGTGTTAGGCGAACTTACATTCACAGCAAAATAATCAACATAAGGGAAGAGTTTTTCAAAACAGATTGCATAATCGTTTTCCGCCTCTTCATTTGGAGTGTCTTTATTTTTCCCAATATTCCCACCAATAATTATATCGGATTTCTTTCTTCTTAATCTAGCAACTACTAATTCAATTCCTTGATTATTAAAACCCATACGGTTAATAAGACCACTATCATCCTTTAAGCGAAACAACCTTGGTTTAGGATTTCCATCTTGAGGTAAAGGAGTAACCGTACCAATTTCGACAAAACCAAAACCAAAAGAAGCTAATTCATCAAAAAGTTTAGCATCCTTATCAAAGCCTGCAGCCAAACCTACTGGGTTATCAAATTTTAAACCAAAAACTTCACGCCCCAAGCTAGTGTCTTTAACTTTAAAAATTAAACGCCATAACCACATTTTACCAGGGATCATACCTCCTATCTTTATAATCTTAAAAGTAATATGATGTATTAATTCAGGATTAAAAAAAAATAAGAAAAAACGGACTATTCTGTACATTGTAGAGATTTTATGCAAAAATAGAAAATGCTTTCAAATTTAAGAGTTTAGCTGCTCAAAAGAATTATCATCATAAAACACGACCACTTTCCCTATTTTCTTAATAGAAACGACCTCTTTTTGCTTGATATCGTTCTGCATATAGCCAATTCCGCTTATTAACCAATTGGCATTTATATTAGGATAAGCACTTAATAGCTTTGCTAAAAAATCAATACTTGGCTTATTTCGGCCTGAAAGTATATGCGAAATTGTAGCACGGTTCACACCAATAGTATCCGCCAATACTGAAGGTTTTAAGTTCTCAGATTCCATCCAATTTTTAAGCCTTTCATACATAAATTATAAATTTACAATTGTAAACATCAAAAATACAATTAGTTTTTATATTAAAGCTAATTAGGTGTTATTTTCTTTTATAGTCATTATATATTTACTTTATATAAATTATATAATTTATTGATTTTAAGTATTTTAATTTAATTAAATTTACAATTATAAAAATATAACTAATAAAGTAAGTTTAGCGCCATAAATTTGTTTACAAAAGTAACTAATATAAGTAATCATATATAATAAAGTTGTATTTATATTTCAATAAAAGTTAATACTACAGCAACTTTAGCGCCTTACAAGAACAGCTATCTAGTGTAAAATTATAAGCCTATATAATAATCACCAGCAATAAACTTAATAGCAGACACTACCCTACTACAAATATTCATCTATTATTTTATTCATTTTATTTTTAGATATGACTAAACTTTTATTTATGTTTGTAAAAACTTAACATTACAAGATTATTACTTTAGCAGAAGAAAATTATTTAAAAGCTATACTCTCTATTTCATTAAATGAAGACGGGAAAGTGTCCACCAATACGATTGCTAATGAAATTGGCACTTCTGCGGCCTCTGTTTCGGATATGTTAAAAAAACTACAGGAAAAGGAATTAATAAAATACAAGAAGTACAAAGGAGTTGAACTTAGTAAATTAGGGAAGAATAAAGCAATAAATATATTAAGGAAACACAGACTCTGGGAAACTTTTTTAGTAAACAAACTAGGCTTTAATTGGGGTGAAGTACATGATGTAGCCGAACAATTAGAACACATACAGTCACAAGAACTTGTTAACCGATTAGACATTTTTTTAGAACACCCAAAATTTGACCCTCATGGTGAGCCTATACCAACAGAAGAAGGAAAAATACCAAAAACAAATACAACGCCATTAAACGAGCTACAAGTCAATACAAAAGGGATGATAATGGGAGTGAGTCTAGATGACAAAGATTTTTTGGACTACCTAACTAAGCTAAGCATAACAATAGGTATGAAAATTACATTGTTAGAAAAAATCAGCTTTGACAAATCTTTAAGTATAAAAATAGAAAACACAAAACAGCACATTAGCAATGATGTTGCCAAACATCTTTTAATAAAAACAAACTAAATAATGGAAAATTACGATTTATACAAATGGTTTATAACACAAACACCTGTAATGCAAGCGCTTTATGCGGGGCTTTTCACTTGGGGACTAACTGCACTTGGAGCAGCATTAGTATTCTTATTTAAAAACTCAAATCGTAAAATCTTAGATATTTCCTTAGGGTTTACAGGTGGAGTAATGATTGCAGCTAGTTTTTGGTCATTACTATCTCCTGCCATTGCTTATGTAGAAATGCAAAATAAAATGGGATTAAGCAATACACCATCATGGACACCTCCAGCAATTGGATTTTTATTAGGAGCTGTATTTCTTTATATTTTAGATCAAATTATTCCTCACTTGCATATTTTTGGAAAGAGAGAAGAAGCTGAAGGAGTAGAAACCAATTGGAGAAAAACAATTCTTTTAGTATTAGCTATTGCCTTACACAATATACCAGAAGGACTAGCTGTTGGTGTTGCGTTTGGAGCACTTGCAAACCCTGAACTATTAGGAATAGAAGGACATTCAGTATTTACAATTGGCTCTGCCATTGCATTAGCAATAGGTATTGGAATTCAAAATTTTCCTGAAGGATTTGCAGTATCTATGCCTTTAAGAAGACAAGGAGTTAGCAGATGGAAATCATGGAAATGGGGACAGCTATCTGCTATTGTGGAGCCAATTTTTGCTGTAATTGGTGCCGCTATAGTAATGCAAGTATTACCGATATTACCGTACGCCTTAGCATTTGCTGCGGGTGCAATGATATATATTGTAGTAGAGGAAGTAATTCCTGAAAGCCAAAGAGGAGGAAACACTGACCTAGCCACAATGGGACTAATAGCAGGTTTTATCGTAATGATGGTACTGGATGTAGCTTTGGGATAGATGTTAGTTAAAGTATCAATACATGAGATATTTCTAGCTAATATCTAAAATCTAAATACTATCTTTGCAATATGTCAAGCAAGATAAACATCAAAAACCGTAAAGCAAGTTTTGAATACGAACTCATAGCTACTTTTGTAGCAGGAATTTCTCTAGTAGGAACAGAAATAAAGTCAATTCGTAATAATAAAGCCAATATTTCGGATGCACATTGCGTTTTTATTGAAAATGAATTATATGTTAAAAGCTTGCACATTGCTGAATATACCAATGGAGGTTACATTAATCATGAACCAAAAAGAGATCGTAAACTTTTACTAAACCGACAAGAACTCAACAAAATGTTAGGGAAAGTAAACGAAAAAGGAAATACTATTATTCCTATTCGTCTATTCATTAACGAAAAAGGAAAAGCAAAACTAGAAATTGCTTTAGCTAAAGGGAAAAAAGTGTACGACAAAAGAGAAAGCATAAAAGAAAAAGACCAAAAACGCGATATGGCTAGAATCAGAAATATGAAGTAATGAATAAATACTTTCTCACACTACTAATTACAATACTACTTTTTGCTTGCAAAAAAGACATTATGGAAAATGACCAAAGTGCTACTTTGCATTTCTCAACTGATACAATAACTTTTGACACCATTTTTGCTTCTATTGGCTCAATTACCAAAACGCTAACTGTTTACAATCGTAATAATTTTGATGTAAAAAGTAATATTTCACTTTTAGGCAATTCAACTGCTAATTTTCGCATGAATATTGATGGTATTGCAGGAAATAACCAAACTAATATTGAGATTCCTGCTAAGGATAGTATTTTCATTTTCTTAGAAGTTACTATTGATCCTTCAAGTAGCAATACTCCTTATATCCTGTCTGACTCTTTAGTATTTACTATCGGAACAAGAAAACAAGATGTTGATTTAGTGGCTTGGGGGCAAGATGCCTATTTTCATACTGCTAATACTTATGGGGATATCATTAACGGAACTGATACAACTCGTTTCTTCTATCACCTGCTAGACTGCAGTCAGCCTTGGACAAATGATAAGCCTCATGTTATTTATGGCTATGCAGTTGTTGACCCAGAAAAAACGCTTCTAATAAATGAAGGGTGTAATGTATATTTACACAATAATTCAGGAATCCTTGTAGGAAATCCTTTCATAGAAGCAAGTGGTGGTAGCATAAAAGTAAATGGAACATTTGGCAATGAAGTAACATTCCAAGGAGACAGATTAGACTCATGGTACAAAGATATTCCTGGGCAATGGGATAGAATTTGGCTCATGCCAGGAAGTATTGATAATGAAATTAATTATGCCATCATCCGAAACGGAAACATAGGAATTCATGCCGATACGGTAGCAAACAATAACCCGACAGTAAACATTAGCAATACAATCATCGAAAACATGTCTTCCATTGGTATATTGGGGCAAGGCGCAAATATTACAGCAATAAATACTATTATAAGTAAATGCGGACAATATGCAGTGGCTTGTAATATTGGCGGCACTTATAATTTTACGCATTGCACCTTGGCTAATTATTGGGATTACAACCGTAGAAGCACTCCCTCTATCCTACTAAACAATTACTATGAAGGAGCGGACGGAAACACTTATGTAAGAAACTTAGAAGAAGCTAATTTTACTAATTGTATCATTGATGGAAACCTATCTACTGAAGTAAGTTTTCAAGAACAAGAAATAGGCGCATTTAATTATAATTTTGACCATTGCCTTATAAAATTAGACCCTACAATTAGTATTAATAATACTAATTACCAAAACGCAATCATAAATCAATCGCCTGAATTTACAAATAATACAGAAAGTGATTTTCATTTAACAGAAAGCTCTCCTGCTATTGATGCTGGAGAAATAACTTTTATCCTAAATGATATTGAAGGCAACCCTAGAAATAATGCTGATATAGGGGCTTATGAGTTTATTGAATAATTATAACTCTCTTAAAAAATCTACTGTATCCACCCCATCCGCATAATCCCAAAGGTTAGGTTGTTGGGTATTTCCAAAAGGAGTATCTTTTTTTGAAACTACACATTGCAATTGTTCAGCATTTTTTTCAACAAACTGCTCCACAGTATCTACATCATCATAGTATTCATAATACAACATAGCCACTGGTGAAAGCAAAGATTTATCCTCTTTCATCAATAGAAATCCGTTTTCAACCAATTTATTACTTCCCATTAGGAATATGGCTTTATTGTAATCGTAATTATTACCGTATTTTTTATGCTCTACCACATGAGAATAGGAGAAAAACGCGTCAAACAATTTATTTAATTCATATCCCTTTGGCAAGAATAGCTTAGACACATTACGACACCCTAGTCCAAAATAAGCAAACACATCAACAGCAAGGCCTTTGAGATCCATTGCGGACTCACTACCATCCAGTACAGCAACTGATCTTCTGTTCTTTCTAATTATTTTTTTAGCCCCTTTAAAATAATACTCAAAGTACTGGGCTGAATTATCACTACCTGTAGCAATAATGGCATCAAACTTTCTGTTTTTTACCACATCAATAAAGGAGATACTATCTTTAAATTCAGGAGCGATACTTATGAGCTTTTCAATAAGTACTTTTAAGAGCACATTATCAGTACTTGACATTTTAACAACTACTTTATGTCCTGAAATAAGAACGGTAAGAAAATCATGAAAACCAACCAAGGGAATATTACCTGCCATGATGATAAGCACCTTTTTAGGGCTTGCCACTTCCTTTAATTTATAAGGACTCAGCCAAGCGGTAAGCATATTGGCGCTTAATTGCTCCTGCCAAGCTCTTAACACACTAGCAATATTTTCCTTGGTAAACCAAGGGTTAAGCACTTCTGCTAAATATAACTGCTCTGCTGCCTCTTGAAATATATCGATTTTTAGATATTCACCTAACTGAGAAAATGCCTGTATTCTTGCCTGTAAATTCATTGGGCAAAAATACTTTTTTAAATAAAAGCCCCAATCTCTTGGGGCTTTTTCTTTACTAATTTAGTCTATTTCTTATTAGAAAGCTTTTACTCCTCTTGAATATACCGAAGTTAATATTTTAGATACGTTGGTTACGTTTCCTGTAGCCATGTCTATAATCATAACATTATTGGTATTGAACAGAACCTGTGTTGGTTGTCGCTCCATTACCTATAATAGCAGTAAACAAACCATAGTCGTTTGTAGTTACAGGATGTGTTTCCTGCCAACTGATAACTGAATTAGCTAAATCTGATATAACTGAAAACTGAATCGTTAAAGTGTCATTAGCTAATACATTACCACTAGTATCTCTAGCTACGGCTTGGTAATTGATTCCTTGAGGCACACTTTGTCCAAACCCAATCATAGGCAAGCAAAGTAATAGTAGTAGTTTTTTCATAGTTGTATTTTTGATTATTCTATGGTTATTTTTTTCTCTACTGTTCCATCATCATAGATGTAGAATAATTGTGTGTTATTTTCTTCATTTGTTTCTCTACCTAAAACATCAGTTA
>Ga0257121_1000298_pt1 | contig 42925 bp, 39 predicted proteins | sample SI106_100metaG_FD_190180 | JGI IMG/M metagenome (GOLD analysis project Ga0257121, IMG submission 190180) | Marine microbial communities from Saanich Inlet, British Columbia, Canada - SI106_100 | ecosystem: Environmental > Aquatic > Marine > Inlet | place: Canada: British Columbia | collected...
TTTCGATGAAGTTGAAGACGAATATGAAACTGCTATGGATGATAAACGTAAAAAAGATGGTATTAAATTACAGGGTTGGTGGTTTACTACACTCATCAATTCTCTTGAATATGGTAACGCAGTATTCGACCCATTTGGTCTCAATCTGGATGGTTGGGGTGAACAAATTAATGAAGATATTGATAGTTATGAAGAGATTTTCGCAGAATTACACGATAAGTATAAGGGGGGTAAGATGTCTCCGGAGATTTCCCTGTTATTGCGCGTAGGATTCAGTGGTGCCGTATTGAACATTACGAATAAGGCACTCTCAACTGCTACCCCAGGTTTCAATGACGTTATTAAACAGAGCCCCGAACTGATGAAAATGTTTTCATCCGCTACTACACAGGCTATGAACCAACAGACACCGGGATTTGAGTTTGTGAATAATGTTCTCCATCCTGAAGAACAAGTGAATACTTCATATGGTGTTCCTCCTCCTCCTATGGAAACACAGAATCAGCCCCCTCCCAAAAGACATTCCATGCAATACTCAAACGCACCCAATAGACCCGATATTTCAATGGGAAGAGGCTCAATGTTTCGCGAAGAAGGTATCGATATAAATGAACAATTTGAAGATATTCGTGCCCAACCCCAGTCACAAAAGAGTCAAATGAAATCTAACCCGTCAGAAAGACCCGAGATGAGAGGACCACAATCTGTTGATTTGGACAACCTATTATCTGGACTTAAGACACGTGATGTTGAACCTCAAACGAGTAGAAATGACGACAATGATTCCATGATAAGTGCTTCGTCGTTGCGTGATACACATAATACTGTTCTACCTAAACGCACACACAGAAAGCCTCGTTCGGAAAAAAACACTGTTGCGATTGATATCTAGATCATTAATATAATATAAAATTTTGTATATTTTGAATATTTTATATTATCTACCACATATTTTTTGAAGTTGACTGTTTTCTGAAACACATACATTGTATCTGTCTAATGACCATCCCCCACTTTTAAAATACCAACATACGCCACACTCTTTTCGTTTATAAATTTTCGATAATCCATTGTCTGGAAACCCATTACATCGACATTCTGGAAATACATAATTCGACAATACGAATTCTTCATATAACTCAATCTCTCGATAAATATATCTTATATATTCCCGCATTGGTTCTTTCACTGCGTCATTTGTTAAATATAATTGTATTAATGATATTATCTCTCGAGGGAATATATTATTAAATATTATTAATGGAGTGTTCATTATGTTTATTTATATATCATAAAAACTATATATAAAAATCAATTTTATATGCTCATTATATCCTTCATCTTTTCCATGTAATCATCACGTTTTTTATCGAAATCTACCATTGGCTTTGGATATTTTACCGCGGAATATTTTTTATGATACTTATACCATTTATGAACGTGTTTTTGTTCAACGTCCTCTAATTCGGGAACCCATTTTAATATATATTCTAAATTTTTATCATTTTTTTCCGATTGCGCCCATGGACTTAAAATGCGAAACCACGGCATCGAATATAACCCTCCTCCTACAATTGCCTGCCAGTTACCAGAATTTGATGCTACATCATAGTCCACCAGTTTCTGTGCGAAATATTTTTCACCCTCTCTCCAATCCAAATACAATATCTTTGATAAAAACGTGGCTACAATCATTCTTGCCCTATTATGCATATATCCAGTCGCATTCATCTGCCGCATACCCGCGTCCACTAATGGAAATCCTGTCTCCCCCTTCTTCCATTTTTCCAAACGGTCCTTACTTGTCGACCATTTTGCTTTGCGCATTTTATCATTTGTTATATTACCTAACGCATATGGATGTTCAGATAATAGATGCATATAAAAATCGCGCCAAATTAATTGACGGATAAATTCGTGATGGCTCGAATATTTTACACGAAATCGTTTGACTACTTCTCGAATTGAGACACATCCATATTTGATATAGGCCGATAACATAGACGTTTGTTCAGACATTGTATCACGTGTTTCGTTGTAATCATTTAATCTTTTATTAGCATCTAATAACACTTTTAACCCCAACACTCTACCTCCATGAACTGCTAAATCTGGATTTGTTGAACCTACAAATCTTTCTATAGCGTCTTGTAGAGAGATTTCGGTTTTGAATTTTTTTCTTGTTTTCGAAAACTGTTTTACTCGTGTTGTTTCAGGCAAATCAAACTCATGCTTGAAAAAATAGGATTCATAAAAAGATGTGAATCGAACATATACATTTCCGCTTCCATTTACAATTGTTCCGGGTTTATGTATATAATAATCTTGGCTTGTCTCACATTCAATGCCTTTCTTATTACATAGGTCCTCTACATCTGAAGTGCGTTTTTTAGCATAGGGTGTATAATCTTCATTGAAAAATACGCCATCTATCTTTAATTCATCAATTAACAAAGACAATGCGTTCACGGTTGTATCATATAATATAATCAAATCCCCCCCATTTGACCTAATTTCGCTCTGTAATTCAGATAAACTCTCGATCATAAACTCAACCGTATTTTTAGACTTATAACTATTTCGGCTCACCTGTTCCGGTGTAAATACAAAACAAGTGTATAGTTTATCGCATTTTTTCGCAGCATTTAATAATCCACGATTATCGACAATTCTAAAATCTCGATGATAAATAAACAATCCACACTTCATTATAATATATTATCTAACGATAAATATTTATGTATTTTAATCGATTTAAACAAATAATTTATATTATTTATAATGAACATAATTAAAAATATAATCAGTAATATATCATCATTTATTATACCATTCATGTCTTCATTTATTTGGAATTTTAATACATTTGTTCTTGCATGTGAGAAAAAAATAGACGAGATGTATAATTCAAATGGGGTTTTTCGTAAAACAAGTGATTCATACACAGAGTTTAAAAAAAGAGTAACCACCTATTTTGATTATTCATTAAAAGAGCCAGACCTTACGAGATGGACAGGATTTTATCACATCCACAAAAATAATCAATTAAAGACCATTTTTAATTCCAACCCTTGTGAAAATTTGGAGGATTTTCACGCATTAAATACTGGCTATAATTCAAATCTGTTGTTAATCGAACGAAAAAATGCTTGTATTATATCGAGATTTGATGACTATTATCGAGTGTATCATTCGGAATATAGAATTAATGGCGAAGTAAAAAAAAGCAACAACCAATTTTTATCTGTTTTCTACAATCATCCACAATTATCCGATTCTATTCAAATCAATATTCCAGATGGTATGATTATAGTAGGAAACGAACTATTTAATAAAGCATTCGTATTAAGATGTCTGAAAACAATTAATCCTAAAATTATATTCGATGATAATTACACTATTCACATTATGGATATGAATATTAATGAACATATAATTCGATATAATCAATATTTATATATTGATGAAGATGATTTTAGTGTAAAATTGATATAGATATAAAATTTATTTATAAACATTTAAAGAAGTTACGCGTTAATATAGTATTAACCTAATATAGTAGAATATGCTATTAGATGAAGGTTTAACTGAATCACACTCTCTGAATGGTAAATGGGATTTGTATTACCATTTACCACACGACAAGCAGTGGGATTTATCCAGTTACAAGTTTATATCAAATAACATTGATTCGATTGAAACTCTTGTGGGTTTAAATAAAACCATTCCTGAAAAAATAGTTAAAAACTGCATGCTCTTTGTTATGAAAAGTGGTATTACCCCAATGTGGGAAGACAAACTGAATCGTGACGGTGGATGTTTCTCATTTAAAGTCACTAATAAACAAGTTTATGATGTATGGACCCATTTATTTTATTCTCTTTGCGGAGAAACTCTGTGTATTGATCCTGAACATAGTAAGTTTATCAACGGTATTACTATTTCGCCGAAAAAAAACTTTTGTATTGTGAAGGTATGGTTACACGGATGTGATATTCAAGACCCAAATATTCTTATTCAAATTCCGAATTTATCGAAACAAGGTTGTTTATTTAAACGTCACGCACCCGAATTTTAAATCGGCTTATAATTATCCGTGTATTATGTGTTTTTTATCATATTCATCAGATATAATTTAACATTTTTATAGTAAAAAGGTTAAATACTCACCGAATACGAATGTATAATGGATAATATTTCACCCATTGATGGTAGATATCATAATATAACAAAATCGTTATCCAGTTATTTTTCGGAATATAGTTTTATGAAATACAGACTATATGTTGAATTACAGTATTTTGTTCATTTAATTGATATTCTACCAGAATTAAAATCGATCGCATCACCCTCCATTAAATCCATAATAATAAACATTTGGAAAATTTTCGACAAAGACGATTTTAATATTATAAAACAATACGAGGCTATATTAAATCATGATATCAAAGCACTCGAATATTTTATACGTGATAAATTCAAAACAATTGGATTAGAAAAATACACGTCATTTATTCATTTCGGTATTACATCACAAGATATTAATACAAGTGCGAATATATTAGCATTAAAAGAATCATTATTTTCGTGTATTATTCCCAATATATCAAAAATTGTCTCGAATATCAGTTCCTTTATACAAAACCTGGGTCCATTCTCTACTATGCTCGGGTTCACTCATGGACAACCAGCTGTTCCTACAACAATGAGCAAAGAATTTCATGTATTTGTATACAGAATAAATGAACAACTTAAAATATTAAATACGATGCCGTTTACTACGAAATTTGGAGGAGCGGTCGGTAACTTTAACGCACATTACGCAGCATATCCTGAAATAAATTGGACATATTTCACAAACAACTTTATTCGGAATATTGGATTACAACGCGAACAATTTACAACACAAATTAGCAATTATGACCATTTATGTAATATGCTTAATGTTATTAAAACTATCAATAATATAATTAATGATTTAAATATAGATTGTTGGTTATATATTTCAAAAGGTTATTTAAAACTTAAATCCGTTCCTACCGAAGTTGGTTCGTCTACTATGCCTCAAAAAGTCAATCCTATTAATTTTGAAAATAGTGAGGGTAATATTTGTATTGCGAACGCACTCATTGAAGGTATTACACGTAAAATATCTATATCTAGATTACAACGGGACTTAACCGATAGCACAATTTTAAGAAATTTGGGGTCTATAATGGCGTATTCACTCATCGCATACACATCTACTCAAAAAGGTATTGGAAAAATAGAGATAAATCATGCAATTATTAAAAAAGAGTTACACGAGAATTTATCTGTTTTATCAGAAGGTATCCAAACTATATTACGAAAGCATAATATATCCGATGCATACGAAAAATTACACGAACTTACAAGAGACAAGCGTATGAATATTACTACGCTAAATATGTTTATTTCGACCTTACCTCAACGCGTGCGTATAGAGGTAGAACAACTGACTTTGGATAATTATACCGGTTATACGTAATAAATAATATTATTTGGGTTTTTTGTATACAATAATCGACGTATTCGGTAAGGGTTTTTGATTAGTTGTATCATTTTCTAGATCAAATCGTTTGAATAATTTTAAACCATTTTCCAATTCCCGTTTTCGATTCGCCATTGTTATCAATAAACCCAAATTCTTATACTTAACCGGCATTCTATATATTCATTAAATACAATAATGAATATATTCTACTTTTATCATATTATCTAAATATGTGATTAACTAGGAGGCAATGGCGCTAAACATAATTTTATTTCACCCAATGATGCTACGTCATATTTTACAATAAGAGGCAAATCATTACCTAAATACATTTCTAGATGGCTACAAAGAGGAGTGCATTTAATGAAATGGGAAAGACTTTTCAATGAAAACTCGCCCTGAATAATAACCGACGCATCAGGCTTTTGTATAAATTCCATATATCCATCGGATTCGGAACGGAAAATACGGGAACTTGCGAAATTTCCTTCACATGAGAAAATCAAATCATTTCCAACAGATTTAATCTCAATACGATCAGAAATACCATTCATATCGCGAATGATTTTTTGAAAATCCGATGTGGGTAAATTAATCACAGTAGAATACTCAACATCTGGAACCACCAACTCTTCCGTATCCGGTTCAATAAGACGCAATTTTTGACTGTAACATTGCTTAATATCTCCATTATCATACTGTAATCCTAAATGTGATACAATTCCGTCGTGATAGTCATTTTTATCGATATACATGGAAAGTGTATCATCATTCGACATTGTGGAAATGACTTTAAACAAATGCATGGTATTCGCACAAACAATGATTTTCTCGGGGGTACAATCATATAATTCGAATTTTTCTGCGTATAAAATCACATTTACCAAAATCGTATGCGTCTTATCAAAATTAATAATTTTCAATCCATTGCTTGTATATGTGATAGTCGCATCAGTCAATACGTCTTTTATTGCCGTAATCATATTACGGATAGGTTGAATTTGAACTGTCTTTATAATTAAAACATTGTTGTCTTCGTTCATACTTTTATCCAAATTATATAAAATTAAACGCATTTGTTTTTATATGATTGTTTATAATTAATATTATTTCAACAAAAACTTTTTAAAAAAGAATTCATTAAATGTCTTTTTACCGGTTTTTACATAGTATTCTTGCTCCTCATCACTTAACAAATTATAATAATTCACCATAGAATCCATTATTGTCTCTTTTTCTAAATGAAACCATGAATATTTATTGTCTAAATCTTTTATCACTTTATTGAAATTTGTTTTATATCGACCATCAAATTCATAGATAATGGTCTCGTTCTCACGCGGTAAATTCATTGATATGTTTACATAAAACGTATATTTTATTATCTCATTTCAACAACTTCCTTACCATTTCGTCTAATCACTCTTCCTACAGCATTCATTGATTTCTTATCTTTCAATGATTTCTTATAATCGTCGTAGTTATATAATTGATATGTCGACTTATTTAATACATAAACAGTTCCATTATATGTATATTCCCTGTAAGAAACACGTTTGACCTCTACATCCATAACATCTTTTCCTGCTATATCGTCTTGAATAGTAGGATGTGACTCATATGAGTTTGTAGTCATATGCTGTCCAAATTTATAACACGCTAAATCTTCGCTTTCATTCTCATATAGTGCACAATCCATCGCACTCTCTTTCACCGCCAATAATATTTGAGAATTGACTTGATTCTTTTGTAATGCACGTTCAAATAACAATTGGTCAGTTGAAATGACTGCTGGAAGAGGACGTAATTGTCTTACATAACGTCCAAGAAAAGTTGTCTCGTCAATTGTATTCGCCATCTTATTTGTTAAACGGCTAATATCGCGACTTCTCAAACTTTTATGTTTATCCGATGAAATTACATCATCGGGTATTATACTCATATAGAGATATACCTTTACGTTTCGTAATTCCACAGGTAAATCCATATGACTCGCAATACGTCTAGCGCGTCCAATAACCTGTTCTAAACGGACCATATTCCAATAAGGCTCTACAATATGGACAAAACGCGTGTTCTTTAAATTAATACCTTCTGCTCCGGACGATGTAATCATTAACACCTTGATTACTTCTCCCATAAAATTGTTCTCTATACCATCCTCTTGAAATTTCTTCACAATTGTAGACGGGGCTTCTCCCCATTTTGAATTATAAATCTGTAATAATACTTTCTTCTCTTCTTCGCTTTCTGTACCTGTATGAAGCGCATACTTTGGTTTTCCTTTATCTTCTACTTGTTCATCTTGTTCCCAATCCCCCGACGAAGACTTCTTTATTTTGAATTGAGCATATCCATTCGCATCTAACATATATTTTAACAAAGCAATACCTTCTAATGTTCTAAATTGACTATAAATCAAGTGAAGACCTGTATTATCTACATGCTGGATATTTCGCAATATTCTCAAAAACTTGGGACTGTATAATTTTAATCCTTCTTCTGTGAAAATTTCATCCTTACGTGCGTTTAATTCATACAATGCTGCTGTAATCTGTTTCGAAAAATCAGTATCAATTGCCTTCTTACTTGGGTTTATCTTTTTAGGTTTTTTCAATTCAACAAAATCATCCTCTTCATCCTCTTCATCCTCTTCATCCTCTTCATCCTCTTTTTTCTCATCACCTTCTAATACTTCGACCCCTTCTAATGAAACATCTTCTTTTAATTGTAGTTTGGGTTTCGATATATCGTCTTGGACAATTTCTTCAATTGTTCTTATATCTTCTTGTTCTTCTTCTGAATCACTATCTCCTCCTCCTGTCTTCTTTTTACCAGAATTTGAAGATTCTTCATTTTCCATTTCGCTAAAATCATGTTTATCCGCAAATTCACCATTCTTTTTCACCGGTCTTCCGGGTGGGTCGGGAAACGCAAAGTTACAACTTAATCTCGAACCAATTTTATAAGTGGATGATGTATTAAATAGTTCTTCTCCTGACTGTTTTGCTTGTCTCTGTTTGCTCTTTTTTTCTTGTTTGCTTTCTTCCTCACGGACTTTTTCATATACACCAAATTGGTAACTACTCATAGGAATGCGTTCAATATGATATATTATATCTTCACTTGAAGGAACGTAACTTGGATATAATTCATCAGCGGCACCTTTAAAATAAGAAGTAAGTCCAAGAACTCTCTTTTGGAACACTGTTTTGTTCTTCATTTCAGATGAATCAAGTTCTACAAAATAATCGAAAAATTCATTAGAATTATCAGGAAGTGCTACATTGTTTATGACTTTTGTCTTTTTTGTATCGACTGATGCTATCTTACTAATATCATTCAAGGCACTTACTACTAATCGTTTAAATTCTCTATCAGATAAATTACCAGTTTCATCAAGTGTTACACCTGTATATGATTGGAAATCTCCTCCTGATTGTCCATCTCCTCCTCCTTCACTCTTTTTCCCTAATATTTTGATTCTTTTTTGTTTTGGTTTCGATGTTTCCCCCATTCGTTTTGATTGAGTGTTAATAAAACCAAACGGATTTCTTGTAATTGTTACCGTTTCACCTGAAATTGCTACATAATCAAATTGCGTAAGTCCTTTTTTCTCTAATTGGTAAATAATATCGTCTCTTGTTGGACGAGCACCTCCGTCAATTCTAATTTTAACAGGAAATACCCATGTTTTTATATATCCACGCAAGATATTGAATAAAACACCTATCTCATTTGGATAGTTAATAATAGGTGTTCCTGATAACAATACAACACGAGCATTTGTAGCACTCATTAAATATTCATATAATTGATAAGATATAGACTTTTTCTTTTTATCTCGTATTTTATTCACAATCATACTTACAAAGTTATGGACTTCATCAATTACCACCACACTGTTATCAAATGGATTTTCCTTTCCGCTCTTAAATGTTCCATCGGGTATTTTTAATTTACTATCTATATTAGTCTCAAGTAAACCATTATAATTTACATCAATATACTTTGAACGGATCATTTCATCCACTTGATCGTTTAAGTTCTTTTTATCGTCATCGCTCAACGTATCAAAATTCGATTCTTTTGTGATATTTACCATCCACGCTCCCTTACGTTTTTTAACACTCGATTCTGGTATAGACAAAATATTCGATAATAATGATACATAATCTGGTTTCCCATCTATCGATATAAATTCCCAAAATTGGTCAAGTCTATAGATTGGATCACCACATTCCTTCATTTGATTAAAGAAATTCGCCTTTAGTGACGCCAACGTCATTACATAAATTTTTTTCTGGGATTTCATTCCCTCAGCAATCGCTATCGAACTACACGTTTTTCCTGAACCTAGACCATGGAATAGTAATAGACCACGATATGGGGTGTATAGATTTAAATAATCACTCACTATTTTTTGATGAACCATGGGCGAAAATCCTTTGATTTTTGGTTTGTCTCCAGGGTTTTCTATTTCGTCTTTATAATCCTCAAACATAGGTACCAGTTCACTTATGAATTTTTTTCTATTATTCATATAAAATTTAGATGTCTTCATATGATGTTCATATTTAATGGGTAATCGTTGTTTTAATGAAACCCCGTTTATTACTTCATCCGTATTTACATCTTTATATTCTGTCTCAACTGCTATCTTTCTGGCTTTAACAACCCCCTTCTTTTTTGATTTTGTATCTTTTTCTTCTTCCTCCTCCTCTTCCTCTTCATCTTCCTCTTTTTCCTCGTCTTTATCTTGAAATGTTACTCCTATTTTCTCGTCTTTATCTTCTTCGTCTTCTTTATCGATAACAACTGTCTCGGATAGTTCCGAAATTTGAGATTTCTTCTTTTCAACAGCGGGTAAAACATTGGATTTCTTCAATCGTTCTAATAAAAGTTCGCGATTTACTTTTGAAGTTTCACGTGAATCTGTAATTTTACATCTCGAACGTTTCACTTCCTTTTTTTCCATATCATCTTCTTCTCGTTTTTCCATATCATCTTCTTCTCGTTCATCCGCCATTATATTACCTTCTTCATCTCTTTCCACTAGAGATTCATCAATTTCAGGTGAAATCATATCTCTTTCCATAAAAAACACTCTTAATCCATCTTTTTGTTTGATATTTGGTGTAGGTTTTTCCCTTAAATTGTCTAAATACTTCTCCATTTTTATAACAACTATATTATAATATATCGTCATAATTTTATTTATTGTAGTTGAACATTCAACTTTGAATGTAATTTTACATTTCATTTATTAGACACTTGGATATGTCTAACATTAAATTATAATATTATTATAATTTATAATATCATGATTACTTATAATTATGATATTTACAACAGCTAGTATGTTAAATCGGTGGGGTACACCATCAACTACAGGGGGCGTATCAAATATTAGAATAAAAGACAGAAGAGCTAATCATAAAGCATACAACAGTCTTTTTGCGTTGAAAAGATGGAATGCTCCCAAAGGTCCAATTTCAAAAACATTTAATTTTAAAAATAACGACTCTTGGTATATCTCATATCCTGATGATCCATCATTAAATTTCAGAATTACTTTAAGTAATGGTTCTTTTAATATTGGCGGTGTGCATAATCTAGAACACGCTGAAGGAATATCGGGAGATGCTACTGGTGTGTATTTCATGTGGTCCGAACCAAATAGCGATGTAAAACAAACGATTCAATCTATAAATGACGCAAATAATTCCATTACATGGGTAATAAGCGAAGTTATAGAGGGCTACAGCACAATCGTATGGACGCGGCAATAAATATTGTTCATTCTAATAACAATTATATGATATAGACATTGGTATAAAATTGAATTACAATAACCACATAAATTACAAACATAATACAAATTTATTTTGTTGATATGTGCGATCTATTTTGTTATCTATTTTGTTGGCCTGATATATGTTTTCGACATAAATATTCGGCAATTACATTGTCCGATGGTACTATAAGAGGACTTACGCCACTTATTGGTAAAATCCAACCGGAAGTTATGGTATTGATAGGTTGGAACCCATCTATTAAGTATAATGATGCTATTCGAGAAAAAATGACGGTGAAACTTCGAAATGCTTTGATACAAAATAAGATCAATGTATTGGATATGAATATGGAAGAAGACGATTATTATGAAAAACAACTTGCGTATTTTATGTACAAGAGATTGTTGAATTATTATGAAAATAAATATATTGAATTTGAAATAGTTCCAATGGAAAAGACATTTTGTGTGTTCAATGTTTCTGAAGAAATTATTAAACCATACATATTGAATATGGAATCATTTCATAATAACTTCTTGAAACTAAATGATGAGTATTCCATTCCTATAGATACAAAGAATGAATCGGAAATTACTATACTAAATGAGAAATTCGAAAAAGTTATGCTGGATGTTATTGATAATATGAATTTTAACTCTCTTATCGAAACCATAAACAATCATTATCAATATATTAAATCAAGTCTCCATGATGAAACTGAAAAACTACGTAACATGATACAAAAGTAAGGTGTAATATTAGACCCTTGAAAATTTAAAACGATTGTATAGCACGTAGAGCCTCCTCACACGCAATCTGTTCCGCCTTCTTTTTTATTTTATGAATACCCTTACCTAAATTAATTAGAACCTTTTTATGTAGACACATATATTGGTGTATATCTTGAAATGACGTAAATTCTGTAATTAGTTTGGACGCATTCACTGTTACCGAATGAACAGGTTGACCCAAGCACAAATATACTCCCATATGGTATCCCGTTTCTGAACTGTGTTCACATTCTTCCAAATAATCAGGTGTCACCTTAAACTCCTTTTGAATTCTCACCTGAAGAATATTTTTATAATTATCATCGTTTTTAATAAGACTAATCCAATCAACATGTTTCTCAAATACATTTTCAATAAATATTTGCGCCATCTGAAAACCTGGTCCAGTAATAAATACATCGGAAAACCAGTTCTCCTCGTCATTCACCTTTATCTTATTAAAATCCAGAAATAAAGCACCTAGAAATGCTTCAAACAAACAACCCAATTTTTTCAAATTCGTTCGAATCTGCTTTTGCTCTGCGTGTTTCGACAAAATAACCCATTCGTGTAATCCCATCTCATACGCAAGTCTACCAATTGCCTCATTCTTTACTAATGCGATTTTCTTTTCAGTCATGAAACCCTCATTCTCTTTAGGAAATCGCCGATACAAAATATATTTAGTAATACATTCCAACACGCCATCTCCTACAAATTCTAGACGTTCGTTTGATTTTGAGTTTAGAGATAAACAATCCTCTGGTTTAGGAACAATTCTAATATTATTATTCTGATTCTCAATATCGGGACGTTTCAAATGAGAACGATGAATAAACGCACGTTTATACAATTCAATGTTATGAACAGGAGCATCTATTCCATATCTCTTTAAAATCGTCTCAATCGAATTTCTCGAAATCGCCTTATTTAGGGGATTATACGGATCAAATACATATACTTCTTCTCCCATTTCATTATGCTCAATTCGAATATCATCGTCCGAAATAAGCGTTTGTTTTGTATCATTTTCAAGTTTAGAATTCATTTTATTGGATAAGAATAAAATGAAGATTGTAATATATTTTATGGATTACTATCTAAACCCTTTTTAGAATAAATTTTATGACTAATTTTTTTTGTCTATAACTATTATATAAAAGAAGATAATGGTTTTGTCTACTACTAAACTTACGTCATCGATTTCTAGCATTGTTAACCAGAACCAGGGTGGTGGTAATAAGAAGGCTGGTCTCCCCTATCAGGTAGGACGTGATTATCATTTCCTCACTGCCCTCAATGTAGTTGGTTCTCGTAATACCCAAGCCAATTACGGATCACCTCTTGTAATGGGTCTTACACATACCCGTAATCCTAATGTTATGCAATCTCGCCCCATCGCCAGTACTTATAGACCTAATACTTACTTCAAGTTTGTATAAGTTATTTATTGAAACTATATAATATTTAATAATGTATTGTAATACATTATGAAAATTATTATTGACGACAGAGAAACCCAACTTTTCCATGCTGTCCAAGAAATCATTGAGAAGACCGAAATGACCATTGAAATTGAGAAAAAACCCATCACTCTAGGTGATATTCATTTTGTTGTCGATGATAAAGAAATCCTTATCATTGAACGAAAATCGTTACGAGATTTAGTATCAAGTATTAAAGATGGTCGATATGAAGAACAATCTTATCGCCTCATTCATTCGTCTGGTCTTTTTAGACATCATATTGTCTATGTTATTGAAGGGTTATTCTCACAACTTGGACATCCAAATGTTAAGGAAAAGAAAATGGTCTATTCCGCAATGACCATGCTGCAATTATACAAAGGATTTAATGTAATTCGCACATATTCTGTGATAGATACAGCTGAATGGATTTTATATACCGCAGATAAATTGAGTCGTGAAATGGTCAAAGGCTCTCTACCTTGGACACCTGAATCGAAGGAAAATACGGAAGAACCTGTTCGTTACTGTAATGTTGTGAAAAAAACGAAAAAAGATAATATTACACCCGAAAATATAGGTGAAATAATATTAAGTCAAATACCGAGTATTAGTAGTGTTTCCGCAATCGCCATTATGAAAAAATTCGGAACAATTTCCAATTTAATTGACCGAATACGTGAAGATTCGTCTTGTTTAGACGACATTATTTGCGAAACCAAAGGGAAAACGAGAAAAATTGGTAAAAATGTGGTCGAAAATATATTAAAATTCTTGGTGTAGTTACATTTCTTCTTCTTCTTGATAAGGTGAATTAATTTTTGGTGTATCTATATCACTATCTTCTATAACCAATGGGTATTCACCCATCGATAGAGCTGTATTTACGGTAGGAGGTTGAACTTCATCCTCTTTATACTTACCAGTTTCTATCTGTTTGTTTGTGAATACAGCTCCTCCCCAATTTTGGTCCATTGGATTATCACTCAATCCATTTTCACCACTATTTTTTGTCGAATCGTGAATTTGGTCTACTACTGTATATCGACCCACATATTGACTTGTCGGATCAAATGCGAAAAATCCTTGATTGTATGGAGGACGGTCTCTAATTGCGTCAGTATATTCGGTCATTTGACCTTGACCTCGACCTTGACCTTGAGTTACACCGTAATTAGCTAAAGGTAATTGCGCATTTGGTTGAACACGATTAAATGCTTGAGGTCCGGTGGGTGGAGCAAATTGGGGGACAACGTTTGTCTGGTTTTTGAAATAATCATTTAAACTACCTAGTAATAGAGGGTCAACGTTGGTTGTTGTGCCTTCAGTCTTTCTTAATCTATATACATCTTCTCCTTGTGTGTTTGTCTCCTGCTGCAAAAACAAAATAGGACAGTTTTGATTGTATAACGCTTTTTGTAATTTAGCATATTGTTTATATTGTTCTAAATTATCAAAGAATACCGGATTTTTTCCAGGTGTTTCTGGAGCATTTTTATTAAACAACATTATTTTATTACCTCGTTTTATCAACAATGTTGGACATTGCTCTAAATCTTCATCTTCCTCTTCTTCCTCTTCTTCTTGAGGACTTGGACTATCCGCTCGCTCATTATCACTAGGTGTTGATAATAATAGATCGTCCACATCATCAGTTGTCTCTGAAAAATCTATTTCTATGGGTTCCAATTTAGGAGAAGGTGATATACCACTCGTCAGTTTCGCATTTCCCATCCAAAAAATAAATACTATTCCACCTAAAAATATGGTTATAAAAATGGCTAGCCATCCATATCGTGAAAACCAATTTTTCATTGCTATATACTTTTAATGATAGAAAAATATAAAATCTAATTATCTTAACACATGTTATATATTATGGGAAAAAACCGAGATATCCGTAATTCTAAAAGGGGTACCAAAAGTGATAAAAAAAAGGATACCAAAAGTTATAAAAAAAAAGATAACAAAACATACAAAAATAGAAAAAGTCCTAAAAAAAACGTAATTATTGGGATGGTTTTTGCCGATTGGTGCGGACATTGCGTACGTCTAAAACCCGAGTGGGCAAAAATGAAATCGAAAATTCGTAATAATATGGGACGCTCATTGAAAAATATGACTATCGAATTCGTTGAATTGGGCGATACGCAAGAAAATCAAATGCGTAATATTAGTGTTGACCAATTAGTAAGTGATTTTAACAAGAAACATTTCCCTATGGGTGAACAGGCACTCACTACAGAAGGATTTCCTACTATATTCCGTATATGTAATAAAAAAATCGACTATTACAAGGATGAACGAATTTCTAAAAATCTATATAAATGGGCTACACAGAAATGTTAAGCATCCAATTTCACTATATTCGCCATGGCCTTCGTCTGTAAATATCGCTCTTTCGCCATTGTACGACGTCTCAAATTACAACTTAAACACGCAATCACTACATTACCTCGATTATGTCCAAGAGAGTTGTCTAATCTTTCCAAAGTCCATTGTTTTGGCTCCCTTACATATTCATACATAATTTCTGCCTTCTCCTTACAATAGTAACAATTCATTTCAGATGTTTTAAATAGGTTTATAACATCTTGGACATTCACAAATAACTCTTTATTTACTCTATTTTTTCTTCGGTCTTGGACAATATATCCGGCAATCTTCTTTTTCACTTGTTGTAGGATTATCTTACACGTATTATTATCATCGGGATGGTTTAAAATTTCATCGACATCGGCTTCTTCCAATTCCTTAATAGCGGTTTCCCAGTTTACACTCGCAGTAATGAGACGTTTTTTCTTGGGCTTTTCCGTTTTCACAATTTTCACCTTTTTTGGTCGTTCTTCTATTATAATCACTTTTTTTGTTGAATCATCCATCCTATAACTATGTAATAATCATAGGTTTAAATGATTTTTTCCTCCGACTATTTGATAGTTTTAAAATTGGTTCGTTTAATGATATGTGGCCATTCATAGAATCTAGTTGTCTTATAGTATTTTTATTCTCATTTTGAACATTCTTACCATTTGTGTCCAAGAATTCAATCTCAATACCCCTATATTTAGCAGCCATTAACGAGAAACCCGAATATGAACCTGCTACAATCTTTTCGGAATTCGTCATGATATAGAATTCTGTTATAGTATCCAATACATCTTTCGTAGTTGTATTTTTCAAACCCGTGTGTACTACTCGAGAGTCTACCAATATAATCGATTCATATTTATCCTTTATGTAATGCTTATACTTGTTATTATCACAACAAAATAGTATATTAATGTCTCTATTTTCTTCTATAAAACGAACTAACTCTGACTCGTCATATGAACGTTCGTCGTGTTTACAATTCACAAAACGTTTATTCATCTCTAAATATTTATCTCCCAACCTTACGTGTAATGTGATATATTCCTTAATATCCGGAAAAATAACCGACTTATGCGAAATTACCTCTTTTGTAAATTTGAAAACTTCTTGGGTATTCATTTTTAATACATCTTGGACACGCGTTTTTAATACATCTAGATTGTAACTATCATATACCATAAATGGATTGATTATCGTATATGGATGTTTCAATGTAGCAAACTCTTTTCTATGTATATTCATTTTATCATATTTCATAGTAATATACTTCTCCAAATCTATATCATTTATTAAATAATAGAGACGCGTTTTTTCGACAATCGCCTTTTCTAATAAATACATGAAAAATTTTATACAATCACCAATACCCCCAAATCCCAATTGAAAATCATATATAGTAATTGTATCGTATTTATCGAAGTTTTCTATGTATTCATCCATCTATATACTAAATTCAATATACATCTGTTTACAAAAGATATTATTTAATAAAAGAGATTAAACATATCTCTTTAATAAATAATATAAAAGAGAACGTCGAACTATTATGCTATCTAACGAAGAAGAAAAATCTACCCCCATTGAGAAGCAAGAAAAGCCTGAAAAGGAACTATATTATGTAAATCTGTATAATACAAACCAAAAACTTGAATCCGACAATATTAATACACTTGACCAACTTTTAGAAAAGGAAAAGATTAATTCTAAAAGTGACCCTTGGAATAAAATCGACAAAACCACCAAAATACAGTTACTCCATAGTTATGCAGAACGATATGGTGTCGAAAATAAGATACCAGCAAAGGATATAAAAAATCTCAAGACATTTTTCACCGAATCTTTAAATAAGGGCAAATTGTCTAAAAATAAGGACATTTCATATATTAAAGAAACACAAACTGTATCTTCTATTCCGTCTCTTTTTTTTAATAGTGATAAACGAGCATTCACTCTACGCATTGTAGATAATAAACGCGTTTCTACGATGAAATCATTAACTCCCAAAAAAAATAAGTAAAATTGATAAACAATACAAATATAACACTTTATATAAATTATAATGGACGAAATAAAGAATTGTTTGGATGAGTTAACAAATTTCGATATTGAAATTCACGAAGATTTAACACGGGTTATGAGTGGATTAACTAATTGCGATAGTGATGTTGAGGAACGTGAACCATTTGTTGATTCTATTGACGACGAAGATATGATAGAGATTACAAACACGGTTTATGAAACGTGTGATGAATATTTACACGATAATATAATATCGTTATACGATCCTAACTTTCACGATAAAATGATTAACGAGATTACTGAATATATTTTCGAAGACTGGTTTTCAGCGGGACTATGTGTTGATATCGAATGTGATGGTAGTCAAAATGATTATAAAGACGTTACTAAACTCATCACTACTATTATTAATGACTATTTTGTAATGTCGAAAGAATGGACAGATAAAATTCCCAAACGCGTCTCTGAACATTATATAACACCTATCGATATTCCGAAAATTCATTCAACAATCGAATACTTACTTAAATTACCCCAACCTGAACAACGGACAAATGAATGGTATGCATTTCGACATAATTTAATCACCGCATCAAATCTAGGCAAAGTTTTCGGATCAGACGCATCCGTTAATAGTTTAATTTATGAAAAATGTTGTCCACTTAAAACTAACAATAATGAGAATGGTTATTCTTATGTAAATACGATGAGTCCCATGCATTGGGGGCAAAAATATGAACCCGTATCGGTTATGCTATATGAAAAACGCTTCCAAACGAAAGTAGACGATTTTGGTTGTATTCAACATCATGACTATAAGTGTATTGGCGCATCTCCTGATGGTATTGTTACAGATGCGAAATCAGAACGATATGGACGCATGTTGGAAATCAAAAATATTGTAAATCGCGAAATCGACGGAAATCCATTAAAAGCTTATTGGATTCAAATGCAAATACAACTTGAAACTTGTGACCTTGAATATTGCGATTTCTTGGAAACCAGAATTAAAGAATATGAACAAGAAGAAGAATTTTATAACGATACAAAGGATAAGGGTGTAATCCTACATTTTGTCGAGAAAATAACCATTCCATCTGATAATGGTGAAAACCCAGCCTCTTATTCGGGACAACCTAATTATATCTATATGCCTCTAGATAATAATTTAGATAAGGAATCAATCGATAAGTGGATTGGTGAGAAAAAATCAGAACTCTCTGAAAACTGGTCACTTTATTCGACTATTTATTGGTATCTTGACCAATTTTCATGTGTATTAGTAGAGCGTAATCGCAAATGGTTTCAAGCCGTCGTTCCAAAAATTGAGGAAACATGGAATACCATTCTCATTGAACGTGAAAGTGGTTATGAACATCGCGCAGCAAAAAAGAAAGTCGTCAAAGTTCCTGGTTTAGAAATTACTCAAACAGGTGATCAAGACAGTCGAACTATACACAATCTTCCGGTCATCGGAGGTGTATGTCTTGTAAGATTAGATCACGATGAATAATATTATGAAAATATAGGCCAAACAACCGATCTTCTTGTTCAAACACGCAACACTATTTTTGTTTGTTCAGTTTTATTATACACCTTTGAAGATTTACACCCTTGAAGATTTAAAACGCCGTTTTTTGAAACAATTATAATAAAAATTATATAAATATTTTTTATTATGTATAGTATCGTAATGGATAAGGATGAAAAAATAAAAGAAATGGAAGAACATATTTCCAATTTAGAAACAGAACTTCAAGCAACCAAAGAGCATCTCAAAAAATATACAGCACCAGCAAGTAGTAAGGTATATTATGAAAAGCATAAAGAAGCACAAAAACAAAGAGTTAAAGAATATCAACAGAAAACAAATTATAAAAGTGACTATAAACCTACCCCAGAACAAAAGAAAGAATATAATAGACGAGAATATTTGAAAAGAAAGGAAAAACTCAAAAAAGAATTGGAAGAAAAACTGAACGACGAGAATATTTAGGTTCGTTATAGGATTAAAAAACGAAGAATGTTTCAAAACATAATAAATTCTGTATTTTTTTTCAAAAACAATTATGTTTTTGAAAAGAACATAAATGTTATTTCTGATATTTCATTATATTATGCCTTTTTTGGATGATGAGGAAATGAACGTCGTTAAACGCAATGGCGAAAAAGAAACGGTGTCTTTTGATAAAATTCTTCAACGTATTAAAAAAACAGGCAATGAAGTTAATATTCAACTTAATTACACCGCCCTAACTATGAAAGTTATTGATCAATTGTTTGATGGAATTTCAACACGTCAAATTGATGAACTCACTGCCGATCAGTGTGCCTCCCTCGCATCCACTCATCCCGATTATAATATTTTAGCGGGTAGACTTATTATATCGAATCATCAGAAAAATACATCATCGCTTTTTTCCGATGTAGTTGACCGACTTTATCACTTTAAAGACAAACATGGAAAATCATCCAGTCTAGTATCTCAATCCCTTTTTGATATTGTAACTGATAATAGAGAACAAATTGACGCTATATGTGACTATTCGTGCGATTATCTTATCGATTATTTCGGTTTTAAAACACTCGAACGCGCATATTTAATGAAAATTGGGAATGAAATTGTAGAACGTCCTCAACATATGTGGCTTCGTGTAGCCATTGGTATTCACGGAACAAACATTGAACGTGTCGCCGAAACGTATCATTGTATGTCTCATAAATATTTCACTCATGCTACACCTACTCTTTTTAACGCAGGAACACCTCGTCAACAATTGTCGTCTTGTTTTCTTATTGCTATGGAAGACGATAGTATTACCGGGATTTATAACACATTAAGTGACTGTGCTAACATTTCAAAGTGGGCAGGCGGGATTGGTCTACATATACACAATGTTCGTGCTACTGGTAGTCATATACGTGGGACTAACGGCACTTCTAATGGTATTGTTCCCATGTTACGGGTTTTTAATAACACTGCGAAATATGTTGACCAATGTATTCATCCCGAAACCATTATTTATACTACCCAAGGACCTAAACAAATTCAACATTGTGAAATGGGTGTTACCTCAATCTATAATATGCACGGTGAAACGGAAGTCATTGGTAATGTTTTAGAACACATATATGACGATAAATTGCTTGAAATACATACAATGCATTCTATTTTCCCATTACAAATCACTCCCGAGCATCCGGTATACGCATTGCGCAACCAAAAAAAAGGTCTTAATTATAAAGTCATTCGTAACCGCCTTGAAAAAAAATTAGTAGATATCGATTGGGTCGAAGCAAAAGAACTCGATACAGACGACATGATTGCTTATTCTATTCCAACTTATGAATTTGATCATTCAACATTAACCCAAGACGACTGTAGAATGTATGGTATTATATTGGGAGATGGCTCTCTAAATAATTCAAACAATGGTTCTGGTTATATTTCGTTACATACACATAACAAAAAAGATATGTGTAAATTTATATTAAAATATTTTGAAAGTCGATGTATTCAATGTGATATGACCGTCGATGCGAATACAACTCGTATTCGTTGGAACAAACACATTGAACTACCATTCAGATACAATGACTTCTATGATGAGAATAAACAAAAACGTATATTACCCAAATGGTTGAACCTACCCCTTGATAAATCGAAACAGATTTTGAAAGGATTAATCGAAACAGATGGATGTTATAATATATCTGAATTAGTTTTCGACAGCACTTCATTAAATTTAATCGAATCAGTTCGGTTCTTGTGTTTAAAAATGGGAATATTAACCAGTGGATATGTCCGCGATCGTGTCGGAGAAAAACATTATACTGCTAATGGTGTTATTGAGAATAAACGTATCGCATATTGCTTACGAATTCCTAGAACAAAAGATATTTGTTATTTAATGGGATTTGAATATAAAAAAGACCAATTTTTCAAATTTTTTAGATACGATAATCTCATATTTTCACGTGTGCAGTCTATTCGCGAAACTACATACAATGGTATTGTTTATGATTTACAAATGTCCAAAGAACATAATTATATGATTCATAATGGACTCATCCATAATGGCGGTGGTAAGCGCAATGGTAGTTTCGCTATTTATTTGGAACCATGGCATTCAGACATTGAAGTCTTTCTTCAAATGCGCAAAAATCACGGCGATGAGGAATTAAAAGCACGTGACCTATTTTATGCTCTATGGATTCCGGACCTCTTTATGGAACGCGTGAAATCTGACGGAGTATGGACTCTTATGTGTCCCGATGAATGTCCTGGATTAGCCGATGTTTATGGTGACGAGTTTAAAGAATTATATGAGAAATACGAACTGCGAGGTATGGGCAGAAAAACGGTGAGCGCACGTAAGTTGTGGTTTCAAATGTTAGACGCACAAATGGAAACTGGAACTCCCTATCTCTGTTACAAAGATGCTGCGAACCGGAAATCTAACCAATCTAATATCGGTGTTATTAAATCATCCAATCTGTGTACTGAAATTATGGAAGTTTCTACAAAAGATGAAACTGCTGTCTGTAATTTGGCCAGTATCGCACTTCCCGCTTTTGTCGATACGAGTCAATCCCCTCCCGTTTATAATTTCAAAGAACTTCACAAAATCGCACGTATTGTTACGTATAATCTAAATAAAGTAATCGACGTCAACTATTATCCTACTCCTAAAACAAAAACCAGTAACGACAAACATCGCCCAGTTGGTATTGGAGTTCAAGGTCTCGCCGACACATTCATTCAAATGGGCTTTAATTTTGATTCCAATCAGGCGAAAACCCTTAATCGCGATATATTCGAGACCATTTATCACGCCGCATTGGAAGAATCTTGTCTTATCGCACAAAATGAAGGGACTTATAGTAGTTTTGAGGGTTCTCCTGCTAGTCGCGGCATATTACAGTTTGATATGTGGAATGTTGTCCCTGATAACAATCGTTATAACTGGGACAATCTTAAAGACCGTATTAAACAACACGGCTTACGTAATTCTCTATTACTCGCACCCATGCCCACCGCATCTACTTCCCAGATTTTGGGTTACAATGAATGTATTGAACCTATTACTTCGAATATTTACAGCCGTCGCACTTTGGCCGGCGAATTTATTGTCGCAAATAAGTATTTAATGCGGGATTTGATCAATCTCAACTTATGGAACGATGATGTGAAAAATAATATTATCGCAAATAATGGTTCTGTTCAACAGATTGAAACCATTCCTCAAGAAATTCGAGACAAATATAAAACCGTTTGGGAAATTCCTATGCGAACCGTTATTGATATGGCCGCCGATCGAGGTGCTTATATCTGTCAAAGTCAATCATTGAACCTCTGGTTAGAAGACCCCAATTATAATTCATTGACTTCTATGCACTTTTATGCATGGAATAAAGGTCTTAAAACCGGTATCTATTATTTGCGTCGCCGCGGAAGACACCAGGCACAACAATTCACGATTGAACCTGATAAAAAAAGTCAGGATGATAAAGAAGAAGAAGACGATATTTGCGAAGCATGTGGGTCTTAATATATTTTTTTGATAAGCATTTTATAAAATTGATTTTTCTATTATATTCAAATGATGTAATAGAAAAATAAGAAACATTATGGAAGAAACAAATGAATGCGTCATTTGCTGGAGTAGTATCGACGAAAATTGTCTATATCAAAAATGGAATTGCACACATCGATTTCATCAAAATTGTATATATAATTGGAATAATGGGTGTCCCACGTGTAGAAATCAAACACTCGTATGTAGAGAAATCAATGTCGCATGGTCTATCTCTAGAAATCCGCAAAATGTATTAGATTTATCCCGAATGTTACAAACTTCCATAGTACCCTATAATTATAGACATATTTATACAAACAATTGGAAAGACCGTGATTGTATCGACCAAAACCACAAATTATGGTATTTTGAGAATCATGGCGTTCAAGTTATTTGTGAAGACTGCGATACAATTCAATGTTTTAATCGTCAACATTAAAACATACAAATACGTAAAATTGAAAGGATTTTCCCTTTATGAGTGTTAATCATACAAGCAAATCAGTAATAATGGCTCTCAATATCAACAATGTTTTCAAGCGAAAGGTGTGGAAGGAATGGAATATGCGGACTAAACTCATTGCAAAACATAGTGTGCGTAATCAGTTCTACCCTCACAAAATGGATGTTCTTGATGATATGTCCAAGAAGATGGAACTGTGCCGTCGTGATGCGGTAAAATACGTCGACACTATGAAACTCATCGATTGGAGGGATATGGACTGCGAGGAATTTCAAATATGGCACTTTCATACAACGCGTATCAGCGACTACACTGAAAATTTCGCATCGCATATTGCGAATGGTGACTTCTCTACATTTATCGAAACGGTCGGAATTATGGAGAATGAACGATGGGCTCAACTCGAGAGCAAAATGGCGGAGAGACTTCAAGTAATTCTTGAGGCAGATGCCTTGGAGGGACGAATGATGCTTCAGAAAAAGGCGCATCAGGAAAAGGCGAAACAATCTATACCTCCTCGTAGATCTTCTAGAATTGCGAATAAATAAACACCAAAACAAAATATTAAAATAAAACACCACAAAAAACAAAAACCTTACGTGTTTTTCTTACATCTCGTTACTAGATAAAAAAAATATATCGAATATATCGTTGTTTTTATTGGGATTTTTCTTTTTCTCAATTTCCCCCGTAATTAATGGACATTTTGAATAGGTGTAGATATAAGATCCCTTTTCTTGTGTATACGTAGAATTCGTCAATTTTGAAGAACAAGTCACCTTGGACATATCATCCACACAATTACTATCTACCGCATTTTTACCAAACAACCACCAGTCGTTATATGTACGACGTTCAAATTCACGTTTCGATATTCCTATCTTATTTGACTGGAGTTCGGTTAAATAATCTCCTATCTGTTTTATATATTCCACATAACTCTCTACCTTGGCCTTCTCATCTGATATTCCGTAACTCATTTGATGTTGCATTAAAGTCCCTAAAGGTGTTATGTATCGTCTATTACACGATTGTAATATTACAAAACCCATACTTATTGCCCTACTTGCTATACAAGATATATTGTATTTCTGTATCTCATATACTATCTTATTTCCAGCATCCACCGACCCTCCATTTGTGTCCAAGAAAACATACAAGTCTTTTTTCGATTTTCTGCGATTTAGGTCAAATACAAATTCTGTAGCCATTTTATCGTTAATTTCACCGCGAATAATGATAGAATTATCTGTATTCAATTCGATTTCTCTATCTATTTTCACGATTTCCTTACCTGAATATACGAATAACGGGGAGAGAAGGAGTGTTAAGAACAAAAGGTTATAATACATTATAACATTATGGATAAAATATATTGTCTATCTAAACTTATTGAATCGATTCCATTCTTATTTTAGAAAGTGTCCAAGATTATCCCTCCTTGGTACGTCTCGTTTCATTCAATGTTTTATCACGCACATGCTTATTATCAAATAAGTTCATAGCATAATGTGTCTGAAACATCAAATTCTCTTTTATTGTACTCGTAGAATCGTGATATTCATCCAACGCGGCCTCATAATCATCGAAATCTTCATAATCCTCCTGTCGTGGCTTCTCACTTTTAATACCCCCTAATTTCGGTATACACGCTTCCTTACACGGATTTATCGTTTTATGTATCGCATGTCCTAGTTTGGCTCCATGTTTATCAAACCCGTCCTTGTATTTCACGAATTCTGCGTCTCCTACCAATTTGTTTTCTTCGTCTTTTTTTTGCTCTTTTACATAAAATATACCATTTTTCTTATCCGTTGTCTGAATAAAACGATTCGCCTGACTTTTATCATCCAGACATTCGAAAAATATTGTTTGAACATTTTCGGATAAACTTATCTGATTATGTGCTATTTTATGATAATTTCCATTGAAAAATGTTTCGATTCTTTCACAAAATCGGCTCGTGAAATCATTAATCGACTCCGCATCCTTACACGTATTCGTCAGATAAAAATTCAACGTGTTATTATGACTGTTTGTAGTAGTGTTATGATGGTCATTTCCTATAAGAGGTATCACTTCCTGTATTATTTTTTTAGTCATATCGGCCTGACTCTCCGCCTGATTTTTAAAAAACATTATAAACATATCCTTCATCTCTCTATTGTCGGCAAGTAATAAATTAATTACATTGTCTTTGTTTTCTTTGTTTTCTTCTTTTTGTGGTTCCACATCTTGGACATTATTATTCGGAATTTCTTCTTTATAATTACACGTTAGTTTATGTCTCGATAAACCAGAAGTATAATTGTATTTTTTCCCACATTCACACCTATATGCTTTAGCATTTTTTAGCATTTTTGGGTTATCATTTTTATTACCATTTATTATCAATTGGTGCTTGCGAGTAGATAAATGCGTTTTATAATTACTTAACTTACTACACTTAAAGCCACATTCTTCGCAAATATGTTTTTCGGCATTTTTAGGCATTTTAGGCATTACCATTATTATCTATATTATGATAATAAAAAAAATGCCTAAATCCATCCGCGCACGAAAAAAAACTGTTTCAAAAAAAACTTCGCAGTCATTTTTTTCGCGGAATTTTATAAATCACTGCATTATGATTTGATTCCATTTTTACACGTTTTTTACGATGGAAAACTTTGGGCCCATGTCTATTTTGGAACTTTTTAAAAAGTTCCATTTCAAATATATCTCAACTATTTTTGTTTTAGGTTTTTTTTTCATGAATAATTATTCTATAAAAAAACACCAAATATACCATTTTTTATCGTTTTTTTACAGATTGATTGTTATTTCGTTTTGGGATTTTGTAAAGGGAATATCTGGAAATCCTTTTAAAGACAAATCGAATTTAAATCGCATTTTTACAAAACACCGTAGACAAATAAATGTATCTACAAGGGAATTATGTAGATTTCCTGGAACCATACCAAACAAATATTCGTACAATTCTACCAATTTCGGACTCTTGTAATATGTCTCACCCTTACTACTGGTTCGTTCAATCTTACATAGGTTTTTACTCGCATACATAGTGCAGTAGTTGAATTTATTATTTTGTTTTTCGAACTCGCGGTCAAACATTTGTCTCACCGTTGGCTCTAAATATTCTTTATTTCTCTCCATTTCTAGTTTTATCATTTCTCTATCGAAACTGATATTGTGTGCTACAATAATGTCGCATTCCATATATTCTTTATTGAATTCGCGCAAGGCTCGCTGAATAGGAGTGCCTTTATCACACAATTCCCTAGTCACACCCGTCAAATCTGTAATAAGATTCGTAATAACGACGTGTTGAGGTATGTTAATATAGACATTCCCAGTTTTCTTGATTTTCCAACCATTGGTGTCGTACACAACATAACTTAATTGCGTAATATAGGGGAAATCTTCGGGTTTCGCCTCTTCCTTATTTCTAGGAATTAACCCAGTAGTCTCTACGTCAAAGACTAGAACACGTGATGTCTTTCTTTCCATGTTTAATATTTATGTTTTACTTCGATAAATATTAAATATTTGTATCAATTTTACGAAATAAAATTGATTCTTTATTCAGAAGACAAACCATTACAAATATATACAAAATGGAACAGGCTACTTTCCCGTACGATCCAGTTAATCGAATTAAAAAATTATTTTATGAGTATGATTTTGATGATATTCCTACAATGTATAATAAATTTAAACTAATAAAAGCAAAAAATAAATTAATTAAATATTTTAAGTATTGTATGGAGCATGTTGATATTGCTCTTACTCCACAAATTGAAATGTGGGACAAACAATTTGCTGATTTAACAAAAGAATTGGATGAACTAGAATCAAATATAAAGCCAAAAAATAAAAAAAACAAAACTTATAATCAGTTGAAACTTAATAACATAAGAAATGTTATAAAAAGGCGTAATGATGTAAGACGTCATAACCAATCAGTTTCTTTAGAACGTGAACTGGTTCATACTATGTGTACAACGCTTGGTTTAAAAATAGATTGTATGGTTGGTCAAATTCGTCGTATTCGTAAAAATTATAAAAAATGTAAAAATTGTGAAAAAAAAGCTATGATTACTATTTGTGAATGTAAATTGAAACATAAATTATGTTTGGAGTGTATTGATGATAAAACAGAATGTCCTGTATGTAAGGAAGATTTGGGTTTACAACATTGTGATATTTGTATGTTAAATAAAAAGGAAATTGTAAAAACAGGTTGTAAAAACGAACATAAAACGTGTAAAGAATGTTTGGATAAAATTAAAGAAAAAAATAATAAGTGTCCATTTTGTCGTGAGGATCTAGGACCTATACATACATTAATTACATATAATGTAGATGGACCGCCATCTACTCGTAACATGAGACAAGCAGTTCGTGACGCTTTAATTCGGAATCGAACAGACGATATGACACCATATAACAATTTTCAAACTTGGTTGGAAACTAACGGTGTTAGGGAGCGTATTGATGAACTCTCGAATGATGCGGGGACAGCAGATGATGTTGTCGTTAATAATATGAATAGTAACCCCACAATTCGTCATATTTCTGAAGAAAATCCTTTCGTTCGTTACAGAAGCGGGGTAAATGTAGAAAGAGTATATGAAAGAGGAAGGGGAAGAATATCTATTAGAAATATTTATAGCAGGGAACAAGCCGAGGAATTAGGTGATTGGACGTATTATAACGAACATAACAATTGGTTGGAAAATATCGGTATTATTGAGCGTATTGATGAACTCCCAAATAATGTGGAGACCCGAGAAGAAGATGATTCATCCAATGAGCAATTAGATATATCTGATCGAGATATAGAGTTGATTATGATGCAAGCAAGATGTACTAATGAGGAAGCTATCAGTGCTTTCATAGATAATGATAGGGATATAGTTAGTGCGATTATGTACCTTACAGATAATATTATTCAAATGTAAACAGACAAGGGATACTTAAGATTATAAAGTTGTTCCAAATATCAGGATTTTCTCGGATTAGTTCGGGACTCATTTTAATAGACGGATTTTTTATTAGATCATACTGACTCCACTTCATGTTAGGATTATTTTTTACAATATCCCATGTAATATTTGGGTTTCGAGAAATTGTTTCCATATCCCAATCCAAGGTTGGATAACTTTGTATAATATCCCAAGTTATACAAACGTGTTGTCCGAATCTGGACATGCGTATATGTCCCTTTTCCAAATAATGCGTTTGTATTTGGGACCATGTTGTATTATTTACATTATGCTCCATTACATCAATACGAATTTTGTCGCACAATGTGCTATCTAATGGTAGTTTTACTACGTCTTCCAATGTGATATCCGAAATATTATAAATTGTATCCCAATCCCACTGCCAATCGGTGTTAGATAACACGTGTTTAATAGTGATATTTGGGTTCATATTTACTCCCGTCAAATTCCATTGTAATTCGGAATTGTTTTTTATAATTTCCCAATTAATAATCGGTTTATTTGATATAATATATAAAATACGCCAGGATTCTATTTCAGGGTCATCTTTTAGTTGTTTCTCGATAAACCCCCATTCAAAATTTGGGTTCAAACATAAACCAGTATTGTCCCAATCGATATCATTATTGGTAGCAACTATGTCTGGTGTAACACACGGATGCATTGAAATATTATACATATCTCCAAGTTGTGGGTATTCTTGTAGTCCGCGATATATTTGTTCCCACGTGCTGTCTGGATTTTTATATATATTTTCCCAACAGTTGTATATGTTAATATTTTGGTCGTCTTTTGGAATGACGTCTGTTAATGATTGGTAAACGTCAAAATCTGATATACATATTCTATCCCAAGCCCATTTATACTCGAAATTATTACGAATAATTTCGGCTGTAATATTTGGATTAGAACTGATTGCCTTCCAATCCCAGTTTAGATCGGGATTATCCATAATATTATCCCACGTAATACACGGATTACGACTCACACAATACCAATCCCAGTCTTTATTGGAATGTGTAGTAATAACATCAATTGATATCCACGGACTGCGACTCAAATTCCACCAGTTCCAATTTTCATCGGGGGAATCTAATATCAGTTGATTATATTCTTGACGAATGCTACTATTAGACATATTCACTGTTAATTAACTTACATAAAATTGAATAAGAAGATTCAATTTTACAATGTATTGTAATTTCCGTCTAATTCTCTACACGATATTTTTCATATACTTTTTGTAATTCCGTGTCGTCATCAAGTTTAGCCGCTTCAATCGATTCATTATAATACGCGAAAGGTATTTCAATCTTTTTATCTTGGACAGCCAATTGTTTAAACTTGTCTTTGTATAAATCGAAATCACAACTTTCGAAATGTTGGACAATAATGCGTTCTAGTTTTTTTGTTGTAACACCATTTTCTTGTGTGGATTTCATACGATGCGAAAAATTCGCCGAGACATCTGGTGCTACACGTCCTCCACCCTTTCCATTTCCATAACTCACGCATTTTCCTGGCTCTTTTGAACAATTCACCATCTTGGACGCGACGAAACAATTGTCGGTTTTTTGAGGAACTTTACTGAATTTTGCTTCTTCATTCTGCATCCAAAATGTTCGGATATCTTCGGGTAATTCTTGTATTTCGTTTAAATCACCGTCTAGTAACTCATCTCCATCGATTTGTATTAACCATTTAATATTTTTTCCGTCTTTTTCAGCCGTTCGTAATGATTCCTCTACCCAAGTGTTTTGACGGACTTGTTTTTCTTCATATTCGTTCATTCCTGTGGAACGTCCAATTTCGAGTGTTATATCCGGTTGTTTTTCTAAATGTTCTTCTAATTCGGGCGTTTCTTCTAAACGAATATAAAAATGGTTGATACCTAATTCCCTGTGTTTATTTAGCCACGTATCTATGTTTTTTGGACTTTTCATCATGGATACGATTCCAATATGTGTAGAATCACTGATAAAGGATTCCTTGGACATTTCTTTGTTTTTCCACGTTAAATACCGTATTACTATTTTATAAAAACTATAACATATAATAGCCATTAATACGATTGTTGCGAATTTTATCCCCAACGTATATTGCTTGCTTCTTGAAAATGATACCATACTTAATATAGTTGGATAAATAATTTATCGTGTATTTTATATAATAATAATTTAATAAATATGGAAACATGGTGTAATTTAAAATATGACGACGAAACAATACAAAACGCAATATATGTAGATGGAGATAAGACCAAAAGTAAAAAGATATATGAAAAAAAAAACCCTGCACATAGGTCGGAAACAATTACTTATACTATTGATATTGATCATAAGCCATCTTATAGAACGACGAATAAGGCACCTACTGATAATGGTTTTTGTAGGTTTATATTTACAGGAATATACCAAAATGGTAATTTTTTTAATACTATAAACGAAAGTTTTCGATCCCCCATAGCCTTCACTAGATATTTAAAAATCAATTTTAAAGAAAAAACAGAAGCAGAAGCAATAACAGCAGCAAAAGAAGCAGAAAGATTAGAAGCAGAAAGAAAAAAAACAGAAGCAGAAGCAGCAGAAGCAATAACACCAGCAAAAGAAGCAGAAAGATTAGAAGCAGAAAGAAAAAAAACAGAAGCAGAAGCAGCAGAAGCAATAACAGCAGCAGAAGCAGCAGAAGCAATAACAGCAGCAGAAGCAGCAGAAGCAATAACAGCAGCAGAAGCAGCACTATCCAAGAGTCGTAATCAAGACAAAATTATTCATTTTTATGGAAATTATGAACCAGAAGGCGCAAACAATGAACTATCAAACCCCGTTGATCTAGCCAGTGTATTAAAATTACGAATTGCAAAAGGCAATTGGATTCATTATAATTATCAACTTAAAGTAAACCCAGGTAATCTTTTGAGAACATTTCAAATTACACAAAAATACCCATATTTACACTTAAAGTTAACTCCAACAGCAGACGGTAAATGGACAGTTAAAGGTAAGATTTATCCGATCGATGGTGATAAAAAATATTATATAAAAGAAGGCGAATTCCCCCCTAAAAACAAAGGAGGTAGAGTCGGTGGTTCAAAAATGGGTCGGTCCACAGTTTTAGGCAGAATCATGTCGATAATACGCGGTTCGATAAAACATGTTACTCGAAAAAAAGGAAGAAAGCCTCGTTCAAAAACGAGACGGTATAAAAATAAATCACAAAAAAAGGAAAAAAATAAGTTAAATATAACGAAAAAGGTAAGATTTAATCGAAATAAAATCTAATAATATTATATTATAATGAATCAACCACAACAACAAGTAAAATATACACATTTTGTAGCGGTTGAAAAGAGTAAGAATAAGAGTTTGCTATCAGGGAATGTCTGGAAATCTAAACCCCGTAACATATATTATGCTGTTGGTACCGATGACAAGGTTCAAACAAACGGGGATATGAGTGCGATAGGATTGACCATAAATAAGAATGTTGAAAACAAAGACGATATAAACGCCGCGATTCAAAACGTTGTTGCAAGGAGAGACATAGCACAAAATATGGAGTATACACTTGATGCTACCGGACCCTTACAACAACACAATGTATTATTAATTCGTATGGTGAAAAACTCTACTGACTCAAATTACACAGGTCATATTGTTACACGGATAGAAGTGAACGTGATTGGACTATATACTTTTAGCTATGATATGAAGGAAGGAATCGTGGATTTAAACTTAGTTCCTCAAACACCTCTTCATAATTCTCCTCCTCCTTCTACTTCTACTACTAATAATATACCCCCTATTGCATCCGAATCGGTAAATAATTTGTTGAAGTTAATTACAACCATACCTGTACCCGGGCAGGCGACTGGCTCTAAAGGTGGGCGTAAAACACAAAAAAAACGTAAAACACAGCCTAAAAAGAAGCCTAAAAAGAAGCCTAAAAAGAAATCAGTAAGAAAGACGTCCAAGAAGTAATTACTCAAACATATAACATATTTGTAACAAATATGTGATAAAAAACACCATTATTTAGGTTTGAATTCATTTCGTAAAGCCTGTAACAGTTGTTTTTCAAAAACACTAATGAGTTTACCATTAATAACATATTCAGTATCGTTCCATACAAACTTATATGTTTCCCCCCCATAAATGATTGAACCACTAGTAAATCTATTTTGACCATTATCCCAGTTTAAATCTTTTGTTTGAATATCCATTACTATTTATAATATCCAGACAAAAGATTTATGATTTTTACACCTAAACCAAAAAAAACCAACTGAACTGGATTTGCGAAATATTCGTCATTTTTTTAAGGATTCGATTCATTTTGTATCATAGAATGATCATTTTTTTGGATTAACAATTCGATAAAATTTTGAGATTGTTTTAACCATTGTTCAAATGAGGTAGTCGATTCAACATCTACATCTAAATTCACATCAAGGCGTAATACAGGAGTTTCGGTATTCATAAGCCAATTATGATGGAATTCATCACATTTTTTAAGATAGTCTAGTGAAATGGTGCTTTCGCCAGTGCGAGAACGTTTAACGATGCGTTCAAAACATACATCAGGGTCAGCGTGAATATGAATGACGCCATCCAATTTAAAATTGCCTTCATATACTGAAAAGTAACGCTCATAAATATTATACATGAGTTTATCAATCAAACCATCAGAATGTAACATTTTCGCAAATATATATTTGTCTGCCTCTAATGAACGTTCGCAAATAACACCTTTACAATTGGGATTTTCATCTACAACACGCTTGAGCTCTTGATATCGAGTGGTATAAGCCATTACTTGAAATGCGAACGCATATTTTTCTGGATTTTTATAAAAGTTCGCAAGAACAGTTTCGCCATTCTCATCTTTAATTTGTTCCCAAATATGCACAGGTTCTCTTAAGAATATCCACCCACTATTTTTCCCAATGTTTTTTTCTAAATGTTCTAGAAAGGTAGATTTTCCGGCGCCAATATTTCCTTCCAAAGAAATGATAGTTGGTTGCGTCATTATAATAAAAGGGTAATTTATTACAATAAAAATAACAAATTATCTAAATTCAATTTTACAAGAACTATGTATTCACACCGATTTATCTACGTCTTGACCCTCTACCTTTTTTATAGGTAATATTTTTTTTTTCTTTTCCTTTTTGCTCTTTTTTTCCTCGCATCGACTTACGAACGCGAGAAGTCACATTTTTCTGTGTTTTTCTAGCAAATTTGCCGGTTTTTTTTATCGCATCAACTGTGACGGTCTTACCCTTTTTGTAGTATTTCTTCGCATCCTTCAATGCGTTCTTAAATTGATACGCGGGGTTGGTCAAACGACCTTGTTTGAAAGTTTTCTTAACAGTATCTGTCCAAAGAGTCATATTATATATATATAGAGGAGAGTTAATTATTTCGCAAAAGATAAATAGGATAAAGAAATTATTTATGTTGTCTCATTTTCTTTTTTAGTCAGTGTGATGATAATCTTGTAATTATCCAAAGAATTTGGTGATAGTTTGCATATTTGTTTGTTTATGTGCGATTTTCGTCAAGAATTTATCAAATAAGAGGGTTTTGATTTTGGTAGAACAGTATTTTTCCCTCTTCTTCATTAAAACTTCCATATCGGAATATTCGGAAGATAATTTCAGCATGTCTTTGCGATAGGTTTTAATCGCGGCTGTTTTTTTCTGATGTTCCCAAATATATTCCAATGCTAAACCAAATAATTGTTGTAAGGGTTTCATCAATTGGTTTGTGATGTAATGGGTATAATCAATAGGTAATTTGTTATCAAGAATGAATTCGGTGGTTTCCATTTTCTCACCCATCAACGCTTTTTTGTCTTTATTCACAATAAATACAAACTTCATACGATCGCCCGGTTTTGGTCGATTTCCTGGATCACGTTTTCCAATTCGCTCGGCTAATACCCAGTGTCCAATTTGTGTGGGATTTTTATAATCGCTCCGCAATGCCTTTGTAATAGTGAGTTTTTCCATAGGAACAGTTCCTTCGATAAGATTGTCGAGTGATTTATAGAGGAAATCGATTGCGTCCTGTATATTATTATTGGAATTCATCAATATATTCAAAATCCCCCCATATGTGTCTTTTAAGTAATCACAAGAATCGCGTCTTTTCAGAGACAATCCCATATATTTCAAATTGCCTTTTGTCGGGTCTTCTTCATAAAGAATTCCAACATAACGCTTTTTCGAGAGTAGAATAAAGGGCATTAGTGTTTTCTCATATTCCAGACATTGGGGTGCTTTCAAGAATTGGGTGCATAGATTGGCGGCTTCCTGTGCGAGTTCGATTGTAAGTTCCAAAGCCTTTTGTCCACGAATTTTCCGTCCATTTAAGTCCTCTAGATTAAAGGTGAAGAATACTGAATCTGTGTCTCCATATACATATTCGGCTTTGGTCCTGACTTTCCCATCATTTTTCGTATCACAAATACGGTCACCATAGACTTCTTCTATCATTCTTTTAGCATATATAATCATCATACGCCCAGTCGCAGTAGTAGATGCGGCGACATCTTGTTCATAAAATGTGGATGTTCTAGCACCACACTGTCCATAAAGCGAATTAGCAGTGACCTTATAACCGAGTTGTCGCTTGTCTAAAATATTCTGCATAAATGGATCAGGTTCAGTTTTGATTTTCTTACGTGTCGCCTTTCTAGCGGCCAAAAGTTCCTCTAGAATAGCGGGCATAATAGACTTTTGTTCATCAGGAAGTTGTGCCCAACGACACATTTTGCGACCAACTTTCACCTTTTCCCAAACACCCGATGTGCATGTTTTTGTTCGATATGTATAAGTATCAAATTCGATGTCGATGTATTTATATCCAGGCAAATTATCATAAATATAATTGCCTGCCTTGTCGCGTTCTCCTTCATCGAGTTCGGGCATATGATTGCCGTCTAGGTCATATGTTTTGGTCCATACTTTACTATCGTGAGAATAGTTCTGACTAATCATGGAAGACGGATAGAGAGATGCGTAATCCACACAGGCAACTGGATTGTCCATATACATCGAACATTTTGGGGGTAATACGATGGCTCCTTCATACCCATCACGTGATTTCGTCTTTTCTAAATCGGGCATAAGAGTATTTTTCTCACGACATTTTTTAGCAACGAAACTGGTTAGTTTAATACCCTGTCCTCGAAATACGAGGAATGAGATAGGGACACTACAAATACTAGACATCTCGACGTAACCGGTTAAAACATCGGTCTTAATCATAAGGTGATGAACTAGGTTACAATCCTGAATACAGTATTTCGCGACAATCGCACGGTCTGCGTCTGAACCATTTGAAAGTCGGAAAATATCCTGTGGAGTTACGTCATCTTTTGCGACGCACCATTTGATTTTTTTGTCGATTTGGTCGGTTAATTCGTGCCCCTTTATGGTGATAACATTGAATTTCGATGTATCATCGAACGGTTTCCCATATTCGATATCCAATACTTTGAACTTCTGTCCATTTTTGTAATAATCTGAAGTGAAACCATTTAATTCGATATGAATATAATCATTCGCATGAAGTCCAGCCAAATTCTTACTGTATAGTTCGGTTATCTCCCCGTATTTTTCGTGTACTGTATGTTTGATATGTTTCACACTATCACTAATATACTGACCGGCTACGTCATCCAACTTATATGAGGGCAAATTAAATTCTCGCCGAAAGTAGGTATACATATCAATCTGTAATCGACCAATTGTCTTATAGAACCGTAGATCATATTCTCCTGTCGCCAAAACGATTTTCGTGTTCTCAATTTCGAGTTCGTCATTGCGTTCATTCGCACATACTTGGTCTTGAATTCGAGACAATTGTAAGAATTCCTGAACACACTCGGTTTCTTGACTGCGACGGAACATAAACTCATAATCAAACCCAAATATATTGTAACCGATAATTACATCGGGGTCTTCTTTTTGAATGAGGTCTCGCCATTTCAAGAGAAGTTGGCGTTCAGTCGGTTCGACTTCGATGACGGCACCGGCGACAGGTTCACACCCGCCCAATACGACACAGTGGTTAAGATAGGGTTCCTTTTCGCCATATCGTAGAAATGTCGAACCGATAAAAGTCACTTTATCACCCTCTAGATTGGGAAAGAGCCGCAATTTATGTCCAGCGGGATATGGATAGTCATCGGGCTGTAATATATTGTTTAGTATTTTGATTTTGTCTTCGCGTTCATAGTGCGTATTTAATATAATATGAACGACGGTTTGTTTTTTATCGGTATTTTTCAATACTTTTGACCGAGGTTTCATTTTGTTCCAGACAGGGACATGTTCAACCTCATTATTTGTATTTTCGTCAAATGTGTCGGATGATACGGTATTGTCGGCGTCCTTAATCATCTCGAATGTGGCTTCAATATCTAAACCTGTTGCCTTTTTTCCCGACATCATCTTGTCTATTCCGGTATTAATAAGTGTCTCGATAGAAGCCAATACGAATTCTTTCGTAGGCATTTGCTTTGGATAGACGATATCGACGTCTTCGAAATTGTCCATTGCGAAGGCGGTTAAAATACATCTCTTTAGTAATTGGTCTCCTTTTTTCACGTCGATTTTTTGACCGGTTTTTTGTATCCGCATAAAGACGTCAACAATATTGGTGGCGAGACGTTTATAGGTCTTAATGGGTAGAGGAAAATCACCGTGACTACTACTCGCCTCAATATCAAAACTACATATTTTGTAAGGGACGATGGTTTCTTTATTGGGCAATGGTTTGATATCGGTGATTTTACAAATATATTCGTATTTACAAGTGGTGTTTTTTACAGAGGGTGTTTTCGACTTTTGGGTCATAACAAAGACCCAACCTGACGGACTTACACTATTAATATGGAAATAACGCAAAAGAGGAGGGATATTGCTTTCGTATAGTTCTAATTGGGTCCGGTTGAATATGAATTTTTTAGCACGTCTATAATCCCGTTCATCTTCTCTATCTTCTTCTTTAATGTATTCATACCATAATGATTTGACTTTATTTAGTGTGGTCGTATTATTGAATGTAATTTTAACAAACTGATGAGTGTTTCCACCACTAAACCCATAGAGTTGGTATCGGTCAATTAGTTCGACTGATACAATATTCGGAGCATGATACTTACCAACACGTTGAGATATATGTTGCTTTAGTTCTAACGCGTCCTTTTTCGTCCAATTGTCTCCTACTTTGATAAAGAAGAAGGGTTTGTAATTATCGAGATAGATACACGCAGTTTCGCCTTTCTCATTAATACCAAACATTTGGATGATAAAGTTTTCTACATCATTTGTATCGCTACCTTCACTGTCTTCATCGGATACGATATCACCCCTTTTATTAAATATATGGAAATCGATCAAACGAAACGATTTTCCCTGAACGACCCGTTTTATTTTCGGCATTATTATGTTTACAACTTTCGTTTTATTATGTTTCTTAACAAATATTTGATTCGATTCATTCAATTTTGTATAGAAAAATGTGGTCTCATTATATAATGAATTTGACCTTTATTTTACTAACTGTGATATTGTTTATTTTAACACAACCTGGGTTATTTATAACAATTCCAACGAAACATATGTTATATTTCGTGATATTACACGGTGTTTTGTTTACTGGCTTGTATATGTATGTAAAGGAATACTTTACAGCGGAAAAAGAGATTGAGGGTTTTGATGAAACAGAGGAGGGATTTTTTCAAGATATATCCAAGAAATTAGATAAAATATTTAGTGAGTATACTTTTAAGGAAATGGTGAACTTGACGATTGAAGAATTTGAAGGGATTATTGTGAAAGAGTTTCCTGATCTTTCACCCGAACAAATTGTTCGATTACGACAGTATAAAGATTATAAAAAAGGAGAAAAGGATAAGAAGACGTCACACGATGAAGATAAAAAGGAACTGGCGACTAAATTAGAATATATTTTTAACAAATCGTCTGTGGAACAAATACAATATTTCGATTCCCTTTCAGAGGAAAGACAGAGTGCTTTTGAACGATTGGTTGATAATATGACTATGGAAAATATCGATAAGTATTTGAAACTGAATGTTGAGAAAATAAAGGAATCTGTCCAAGAAGTTGTCGAATTGGTTGAATAATCTGAATGTTATTATGAAATTCAGATTATTTACTGCTTACTTTTTTTGATGCGGTTTTTCTTTTATTTCTCTTTCTCTTTCTCTTTTTTTGGGTTTTTTTACCTCCTTGTACTGCTATTGCTCTTGCTATTGGTACTGTTTCTGGTGGTACTACTGTTGCTCTTGCTATTGGTACTGTTTCTGGTGGTACTACTCTTGCTTCTGCTGTTGGTACTACTGTTGCTTTTGCTGTTCCGTTCTCTTCAAAAGGCTTTGCGTCTACCACTACAGGTGATTTACCGGTACACATTGTAGATTTTTTCCATTCGGGATCTTTTAAATCTTTTTTTGGTATACCAGGTAATATGTGTTCTTTTGGATTGATTTGATTGATACCATTTTCAGGTATTATTAATGTCCAAGAATTCTGTTCAACGATTGAAGGTGTACCCTTATTACTATATTCTACAAGAGTTCCATTAACGTCTTTCGTAGTTCTATACTTATCTATAGATTTCAATCCACTTTGCATTAAATTGCTATGTGCTATAACATGAACTTCATTTTTCAAATTTTCGTTTTTAGTTAAAATTTTATCTTTATGAAGACGAACCCAATGAATAAACTGGGTCAATTCACCATCATATGCATAATTTAATTCATGATACCATTTATTACCATGTTCTTTAGCCTTATAAACTTCTTCTTGTCCAGCCTTGTATGCTGTATCGACGGTTGGGTCTTTTAATTTATAGAAATCGGATAGGGGGTCTGAAATAATTGATTCTGGTGTTTCTGGTGTTGCTGTATAAATAGTATATGTTAAAAATGGTTCTACTCTTTCTCCCTCCTTCCAATTCGGATTTGGAAACAATAAATCGATTTGGGTTGTTAATTTCAGGTCGTTACCCTTACTATCCTGTAAAAATGTTAAAAATTCACGGAATTTTGTTATTTGTTCTTGTACAGAGACTGGAAAATTACCTTCTTTAAAATGTAAAACCGCATCTTTGGCAGCAACCTTTGTCTTATCAAACATACCAATAACATTTTTATGAACAAAATGTTCTTTTAAATATGGTGCTATAACTAATTGTAATGGATTTTCACTTACACTATCACTTTCACTTACACTTTTACTTAAACCATATAAAATAGTAGCAGTCATCCATGTTCTTATTAACGAAGATACAAATACAAAATTAGATTTAAATCTATCTTCTATTAAACTATCTTCTATTAAACTATCTTCTATTAAACCTTTTTTAAACGCAATTAATCTAATTATTCCACCATCAAGTAAAGCCGGATCCATTACTTTCACTCCGAATAAACGGTGTGCTGCTTCAATATCGGATAATTTATTATTACAAGATGGTCCGTGACGTGACACGACCCATTTTAATCCATCTACAATATAAAATGGATTACGTAGATATTCTTGTAATAATGCTTTAACGTTTTCATTTCGTAATAAATTTTGTAATACTTCTATATTGTCTGGTAATGCTGAAAATTCAGCTTGTGTATAATAAGAAAACATGTTCTTTTTAATTTTAAATATATCAAGTTTTTTTGTTTTCATTTCATCATATATTATTTTTAACAAAGTGGTTGTAGCCGTATTAAAACCTTCTTCCTTACTACCTACTTTGTCCTCTTCACTGCTGTTATAAGTAACAATAGTGCTTATACTAGATTTAAAACCATTTATAATATCTAATATATCGTCTTCAGATGTTATTGCAAAACGAATAGAGTGTAATTGGAGTTTAATAATATCTTTAATTTTCGCATACTCATCAACCTTTTTTAATTGGTGAAAAAAATCCAATACAGGACCACGGGTAGATTTACCCACATGACCCTTTGTTACGTTATGAACATTAGAGAGTGTTGTTTTCATCCCAAAACTAAGACCACCATCGATCTTTAGTGTTTTTCTATAGTTTTTCTTACTTTTTTTTTTCTGTGTTTTACCCTGTTTATCGATTTTCATTCTATAATATTTCATTATATTATAAAAAAGAATGAACGAATAAATACATTATAAAAAAAAATATATAAATGTCTAAACCGAGTTATATTACAAATGAGTGATACGTATCAAACTCGAATCCCAATTCATCTAGATATCATAAAAAAACTCGATGGATTTATAACAAATAGTAGAATACCTCATCTCTTGTTTCATGGATCTTCAGGAACAGGGAAAAAAACCCTGGTTTATGATTTCGTAAGTAAGATATACAATGGAGACAAATCGAAAATCAGAACAAATGTGATGTATGTGAACTGTGCTCATGGGAAAGGAATAAAATTTATACGCGACGAATTAAAATTCTTTGCTAAAACCAATATACAGGGAACAAAAGGTATCCAATTTAAAACCATTGTTCTGTTTAATGCGGATAGTCTAACAATCGATGCTCAATCGGCAATGAGACGTTGTATTGAGTCATTTAGTCACAACACCCGTTTTTTTATTGTGGTTGAGAATAAACATAAAATGTTGAACCCAATTTTGTCGAGATTTTGCGAAATATACATTTCTGATAATGTAGATGATGACGGTAAATTACAAAACCTCCATCAGTATCATTTAGAACAAATATATGGGAAAGATGAACAAAAAATAAAATGGTTCACAGATACGATAGGAAATAGTCTTGATAAAACAGAAATAGAGTGGATGTGCCTGGCGAATTCATTGTATGAGAATGGGTATTCGGGGATCGATTTCATCGAATGGATAAAGCAAAGCGATTTAGTTTCAAAAGATAAAATATTCGATACCGTAATGTACTTTCACAAGATTAAATCCGAATATAGAAACGAGAAATTGTTATTATTCACAATCTTTCTTTTTTTAAAAAAATTGTCTAGTTCGTTATAATCACAATAATGTTTTAGAGAGATTATGTAAATGGATGATTTTGTGATTTCTAACTTACACGAATCGCGTAATGAGTGGTGTAGTCGATTGGTGAGTATAATGACGCCTTTGGTAGAAGAGGGTTTACGTTCTATTTTTGACGAAGCGTGGAAAATCTGTGCTGATTCAGATGAGATGAACAAATATTTAATGACGTTTCAGAATTTGATTTCTAGAATTCCCAAATGGAATGAGGTAATTATTGAAGAGGAACGAAAGCGTATTATTGAACGTTCCGGATGTAATTATTTAGAGGATTTGATTACGTGTGTTCATATCATTCAATTAAAGGTGCTTACGTGTATTCGTGTGGGCAATAAGCAGAAAAAAATAGACATTGCGATCCCCAAATTAGACCCATTTATTCATCGTATCTACATTCAGACGGCTAGAAAGGTTTATCAAAACGTATATTTATTCGAGAAGAATATTGCTCCCATGGCGGTTCAAAAGAATGCACGTGAATTAGAATTGATTATTCAAGAGGCGGTTATGAATACGATACGCGAGAGTGTCCCTACTGAAGCGATTATCCGTGCCTATATGGATGAGAATGAAGAGCAAGAAGAGGAAGTTACGATTGAGGCGATTGAAGAGCCCGAGATATCAGTACAGGATTTGGAAAACAAGGAACAAGAAGAAAAACATACAGAAGAAGATGAACCCGTAACAATGACTCCTGCTATAAAAAATTTGGACGATGAAAAGGTGGTTACAAAACTAACATTTAATGACTTGGACAGTGCTATGTCTTCTGATAATAAGGAAGAGATTATTGAGGCACCCAAGACATTAGAACGGCTAGAAGATATTAGTGTTTCGCGTTCTCTTGAACGTAAGATGATGGAGGATGAAGAA
>Ga0257121_1000316_pt1 | contig 41577 bp, 41 predicted proteins | sample SI106_100metaG_FD_190180 | JGI IMG/M metagenome (GOLD analysis project Ga0257121, IMG submission 190180) | Marine microbial communities from Saanich Inlet, British Columbia, Canada - SI106_100 | ecosystem: Environmental > Aquatic > Marine > Inlet | place: Canada: British Columbia | collected...
GTTCAACTAAATCAAAAAACTATTGATAGAGTTAAAAATTATTTCAAATGATAATTAATCGAAACTTCAAAGATTTTAAGTTTCGACACAGAAGCAAAAAAAATCAAATAATATATACATCAAAAAAGGTTAAAAATGATGATGAAATTCTAAATCTAATTGATAATTTTCTCACAGAAAAAAATAGCTTTATATTTGAGTCTGTTGAAAAAGGTAAAATCAAAGGCAGATATACTATTTTCGGTAAAAACCCTGACAAAATTTGGGAGTTTAATAACAATAATTCATACTTAATCAAAAACAAAAAAAAAATTAAATTAAAAGATAAACCAGATCAATTAATTGAAAAAATTATTGAAAATTTCAAATTTGAAACTCCAAAAAAACTACCTAAAATTTGCTCTTTAATATCAGGCTATTTTTCATATGACTCAATACGATATATCGAAAAAATTCCAAATAAATGCAAAAACGATCTTGATTTACCTGATGTTAGACTTCTAAGACCAAGAACTCTTGTTATTTATGATAATCTAAAAAAAGAATTTTTTTATATAATTAATATTTTTAGTGATGAAAAAATTAAAAATTATGCAAAAAAATATGAAAAAATTAAAATAGAATTAACTAAAATACTAATTCAATCTTCTTTAAAAACTTCAAATTATTTATCTAAAAAAAATATTAAAGACATTAAAGTTAAATCTAATACTTCCAAAAACAAATTCATCAAGATGGTGAATAAAGCTAAAGATTACATCAAATTAGGAGATATTTTTCAGGTAGTTTTAAGTCAACGATTTGAGGCAAAATTAACAAAAAAACCATTAGATATTTATAAGAAACTGAGAATTACAAACCCATCACCTTTTATGTTTTTCTTTAATTTTAATGATTTTCAGATCATTGGAGCAAGTCCAGAAATATTGGTTAGATTGAGAGACAACAAAATTACTGTCAGACCTATAGCAGGAACAAGACCTAGAGGTAAAACAACTAAAGAAGATCTTTATTTTGAAAAAGATTTACTTAAAGATAAAAAGGAACTTTCTGAACATTTAATGCTGCTAGACCTTGGAAGAAATGATGCTGGAAAAGTTTCTAAAATTAATTCAGTTAAAGTAACTGAAAGCTTTATTATTGAAAAATATTCACACGTAATGCACATAGTTTCAAATGTAATTGGTGTATACAATAATAAATTTTCAAAATTTAAATCCATGTTAGCAGGCTTTCCTGCCGGAACAGTTTCTGGAGCTCCTAAAATTAGAGCAATGGAAATTATTGATGAATTAGAGTCAACAAAAAGAAAAGTTTACGCAGGTAGTATTGGATATTTTTCGGCTAATGGTGAATTTGATACTTGCATAGCTTTAAGAACTGCTGTTGCTAAAAATAAAAAATTCTATGTACAAGCAGGTGCAGGAATTGTTGCAGACAGTAAACCAATTAATGAATATGAGGAAACAGTTAATAAAGCCAAGGCTTTGATTAACGCTTTAAGGTAATGAAAATATTATTGATAGATAATTATGATAGTTTCACATTTAATCTTTACCATTATCTTTCTTCTTTAAAGGCAAAAGTAGATGTTGTGAGAAATGATCAAATTTCATCAAAAGAAATTATCAAAAAAAGATATGATAAAATTGTTATCTCCCCTGGTCCTGGTAACCCAAACCAATCAGGGAATTGTTTAAATATTTTAAAAACACTTCATAAAGATCTGCCTTTTCTTGGGGTGTGTTTAGGTCATCAAATCATAGGTCAAGTTTTTGGTTCAAAAATCGTTCAAGCAAAAAAATTAATGCACGGAAAAACTAGTAAAATAAAATCTAAAAGAATTGGGATCTTAAAAAAACTTCCAAAGACGTTTGAGGCAACCAGATATCATAGTCTAATAATTGACAAAAAATCATTATCTGAAGACTTGGAAATTACAGCAGAAACTAATGAGGGTCTTATTATGGGTGTTCAACACAAGAAGTACGATATTCATGGTGTGCAATTTCATCCCGAAAGTATTAAAACTTTAATAGGAATTAAAATATTAAAAAACTTTGTAAACAATTAATTCAATGCAACAATTTCTAGAAAAACTCAAAAAAAAACAAAACTTAAGTTTTGAAGAAAGCAAATCAGCTTTTGAATTATTAATGACAGGAAAAGCAAATGAAGATGAAATTTATAATTTTTTAACATTACTTTCAAAAAAAGGTGAAGTTTCAGATGAAATAGCTGGAGGTGTTTATGTTCTAAGAGAAAAATCTAAAAGAGTGAAAGTTGATAATTGCATTGATACTTGCGGTACGGGTGGTGATGGAATGAATACACTAAATATATCAACTGCTTCAGCCCTACTTTTGGCGAGCATGGGCACAAAAGTAGCTAAACATGGTAATAAAGCAGTCTCTTCAAAATGTGGATCTGGGGATGTTCTTGAAGCGTTAAATATTAAAATTGATCTTGAGCCTACGGAGATAGAAAAAGAAATTAACAATAATAATTTTGGCTTCATGTTTGCTCCAAATTATCACAGTGCAATGAGATTTGTTGGACCAGTTAGAAAAAAAATAGGTAAAAGAACTATCTTTAATATGATTGGACCGTTAAGTAGTCCAGCTTTAGTTGATAGACAAGTTGTTGGTGTTTTTGATAAAAAATTATTAAGAATATTTGCTGAAAGTCTTAAAAATCTTAATATTAAATTTGCCTGGATTGTTAATAGTGAAGATGGATTAGATGAAATATCACCTTATGCTAAAACAAATGTTATGCAATTGAAATATGGTAAAATATCTAAATTGACTATTGATCCAAAATTATTAAATGTTAATGCTGAAAAATTTGAAAATCTTGTTGGTGATGACTCAAAATTTAATGCTAATAAGATGATAGAAATATTTAAAGGTAAAGATAATGATTTTTCAAAAGCCATTTGTTTAAATGCTGCAGCAGGTTTAATAGTAAGTGAAAAGTTTATAGAATTTTTAGATGCTTATAATTTTTCAAGAGAATTTATATTGTCAGGTAAACCCTACTCACATTTAGAAAAAATACAAAATGTCTGAAAACATTCTTGAAAAGATAATCAAAAAAAAGATTGAAAAAATAGATTTATTGAAAAAGACTATAGATGTCAAATCTTTAAATGAAATCATTAATAAAAATAATTCATTTATTGATTTTAAAAATAAGATTCAAAATAATTTAACCAATAATAAAAGTTCAATTATTGCAGAAATAAAAAAAGCGAGTCCTTCGGCTGGAGTTATCATTGATAATTATAATCCAGTTGAAATTGCAAAAATATATAACGATAATAAAGTAACTTGTTTGTCTGTTCTTACAGAAGAAGATTTTTTCTTAGGTAATTTAATTCATGTTAGTAAAATAAAAGATAAGATAAATTTACCAATATTATGCAAAGACTTTTTTATTGATAAATTTCAAGTTCCTTTAGCTAGAAGTTATGGTGCTGATGCAATCTTGATTATTTTATCTGGTGTGTCAGATGATTTGGCTAACGTATTATATGAAGAAGCCTTAAAGTTTAATATGTCGATTATTGTTGAAGTTCATACAGTTGAAGAAGCAAAAAAAGCTTTAAACTTTAAAGAAGCATTAATTGGTATTAATAATAGAAATTTAAAAACTTTAAAAACTGATATCAATACAACCTATGATATTTATAACGTGTTAGTTAATCACAAAGGACCTCTTATCTCTGAAAGTGGTATCAAAACAAAAGAAGAACTTTTAGATTTAAAAAATAAAACATCTATTAATACTTTTTTGATTGGTGAATCACTTTTGAAAAATTTAGAAAAGAATTCAATTTTTTCTGTTTTATAGTTAAATAAACCCATATTTTACTAGTATTTTTTACTATTGTTATATTAGAAGAACTTTTATAGAACATTATTTGTACGATATTTGTTCTTATGCTTACAAAAAAACAAAAAAACCTACTTTTATTTATCAACAAGAAGTTGAGAAGTTCTGGTGTTTCTCCTTCTTACGAGGAAATGAAACAATCTTTAAATTTAAAGTCAAAATCTGGAATTCATAGATTAATTAGCGCCTTAGAGGAAAGAGGGTTTATTAAAAGATTAGCGCACAAAGCTAGAGCATTAGAGGTTATCAAATTACCAGAAACAGCTTCTGCAAATGATATTTATAATAGTTTTTCACCTAGTGTAATCAAAGGTGGTTTAGATGAAGTAAACATTAATTCTGACGAAATGGAAGTCCCAGTTCTTGGAAAAATAGCTGCAGGTACACCTGTAGAAGCAATTCAAAATGAAGTCTCAAGAATTCCTTTGCCTAGCAACTTAGAAAAAAATGGTGATTATTTTGGATTAAAAGTTCAAGGAGACTCCATGATTGAAGCTGGTATCAATGAAGGTGATACTGTCATAATTAGAAGAACAGATAGCGCAGATAATGGAAAAATTGTTGTTGCTTTGATAGACGAACATGAGGCTATGTTAAAAAGAATTCGTAAAAAAGGTAAAGTTGTGGCTCTTGAAAGTGCTAATAGAAACTACGAAACTAAGATTTTTGGTCCAGATAGAGTGAAAGTTCAAGGTGTTCTAGTATCTTTATATAGAAACTTCTAAAAAAATAGTCTAAACATCACGAATGTCTAAAGTTGCAACACGTTTTGCACCCTCACCTACTGGTGCTCTTCATATTGGTGGAGTAAGAACAGCTTTATTTAATTGGCTGTATTCAAAAAATCAAAAAGGAACATTTCACCTTAGAATTGAAGATACTGATAAAGAAAGATCTAAAGATGAACATAAAATTCAAATTATTAAGTCTTTAAAATGGATTGGCATAGAGCATGATGGTGAAGAATATATTCAGTCAACTAAAATTAATGATCATATAGATATAGCTAATGAACTGCTTAAAAATGGACATGCTTATAAATGCTATTGTTCAAGTGAAGAAATAGAAAATCAAAAAAAAAGAGCTAGACAAAAAAAACTTCCTTACATTTATAATAGAAAATGGAGAGATCTTTCTGAAGTAGATGCTCCTAAAGATATTAAACCAGTGATTAGATTTAAAAGTAAAATCGAAGGTACATCAGTATTAAATGATTTAGTTCAAGGAAATGTAGAAATTGAAAATAGCACAATTGAAGATTTTATTATTTTAAGAAATGATGGAACACCGACATACAATTTATCAGCAACTGTTGATGATCATCAAATGAACATGTCTCACATTATTAGAGGTGATGATCATAAAATTAATACATTTAAACAAATGCAAATATACATCGCTATGAAGTGGAAAGTTCCATTATTTGCTCACATTCCATTAATACATACCATCGAAGGCAAAAAACTATCAAAAAGAGATAATGCATCAACTCTAGATGATTATTCTAAAATTGGGATAATGCCAGATGCATTAAGAAATTACCTATTAAGATTAGGCTGGTCTTATCAAGATAAAGAAATATTTACATTGGATGAAAGTATAAAGCATTTTAATTTAGAGGGTATTGGCAAATCCCCATCAAAGCTTGATATGAGTAGAATATTGTCAATGAATGAACATTATATCAAAACTATTGATGAAAATAAACTTTACAAGCATCTTGTAGAATATTGTGAGATTTATAAAGAAAAAATTAAACCTGAAAAAGAAGCTAAAATTAAACCTTCATTAACTTTTCTTAAGAATAAAGCAAAAACTTTGGAGGATATATTTAATAACGCAAAATATATAATCTTTGATGATGTAAAATTTGAGGAAAAAGATTTAGAATTAATTGATGATAAAGCAAAAAGTATTATTAAAGAGTTTAAAGATAATCTGATATCAGTAAATACATTAAATAAAGAAATACTTGAGCCATTAGTTAATAATTTAATTAAAAAATACGAGACAAATTTTAAAGGTGTTGGTCAACCATTAAGGGTTGCTTTAACAGGGTCAAAATTTGGGCCTGGTTTGTATGACATAATAATTTCACTAGGGAAAAAAGAAGTAGAACGAAGATTAGGAAATAAGATAATTATTTAAAATAAAAGCTGCTTCACTAGATGAAGAGGATTTCGACTTAATACCTTCCAAAGTTTTTTCACAAGCCGCTAGTTGTTTATTAACTAATTCTGGTTTTTTTAAAAAATATGTAACTGTTCTATAAATTTCTTCAGCATTACATTCTTTTTGTAGTAATTCAGGAATTATTTCTTTACCATTAATAATATTAATAATATTTGCAAATTTAACATTCACTAATAATTTAAATATCATAAAATTAATAAAACTTAATTTATAAATGATTATAGAAGGAATATTAGCACTAGAAATTTGGAGTGAAATTGTTCCAGATTTAGAAACAGCAAAAACTGAGTTAGATAAAGCTTGATCTTTTATATCTTCATCTGAAACCACATCAATATTATCGATATTGGTATTTTTTATCTTGCTAATTATAAACTCTTTATTTTCGTCAGTAGCATGAAAAACAAATGAATGATCAAGATTTTTTTTATTCATTAATTTAATAAAATCTAATAAAATTGGTAAAAGTACGTTTGTTTCAGATTTTCTACTACCTGGAAACAAAGATATAATTTTTTTATCTTTATAAATTGAATTATCCAATATTGTTTTTACATTATTTTTTTTTTCAATTAAAGGATGGCCAACAAAACTATTCTTAATATTTTCTTCATCAAAATATTTTTTTTCAAAGTTGAATAATAAAAGCATATGATCAATAAATTTCTTCATTTTTTTAACTCTGTTTTTTCTCCAGACCCAAATTTGAGGGGCAACATAATGAACTGTTTTTATATTATTATTTATTTTTTTCACTCTCTCAGCAACTCTCAATGTAAAATCAGGGCTATCAACACTAAATAATATATCAGGATTAAATTTTGTAATTTCATCAACAGTTTTATTAATTTTATTCTTAATTTTAAAAATATTTAATAATACACTTGTAAAACCAAGATAAGTAATATCTTTAAGATCAAATATAGTGTCTATACCCAGTTTCTTAAGGTGTGTGCCTCCAACTGACAAATATTCAATATCAGAATTTTCTATTTTAAGTTTTGAAACAACTGTTGATGCCAATTTGTCTCCAGAAGGTTCTCCGGTTAATATAAAAATTTTCTTCATATAATTTTAATAAAGATTTTATTTTTATTAGCAAAACTTATACATTTATCTCTATCTAAGAATATATTTTTTTTAGATTTTAAAACTATTCCTTTTAATCCATATTTTTTACAATCTTTTAGTGTGTAAAAACCAATAGTCGGTAAATCCATTCTAAGATCTTGTTTTTTTTTTGGGAGTTTAATCAAAATTGCCCCAGATTCTTTTTTTAATTTTGATAACATTTTTTTGGTTCCTTGTTTGTCTTCAGCTGCTAGAACAGTACTTTCTTTGACAATAATTGCTTGAATATGATCTAAACTATTTAATTTATTGAAATATTTGACCCCTTTTTTAATTGAGTTTATATCGCTTAAATTAGGTTTCAATTTAGTATAATTTCCAGTTTTTAATGCTAATTCAGGGTTAAAAAAGATAGAGCTGATAACTTTTATATTCTCATTATCTAAAATTTTTATTATAGCTTTAATAATTGCCGCATCACCTTGTTTTGCTGCTTTAATTATATTGGGCATATAATATATACCTTTAAAGTCTAATCTTAGTGTTGAAAATTTCGGTTTTGCAATTTTTCCTGCAAACAAAACTTTTTTTGAATTATTTTCTTTAATCAAATTAATTATTTTTCCAAAATTACCGATGCTTATTCTGTGAGAATTATTTTCTTTTTTGAATTTATTGTTTTTTGAAAAATCAATAATAAAGTATCTTTTATTTAATTTTTTTATTTTTTTAAGAACAATATCTGAAAAATCAGTGTCTCCTAAAAATAATCCAATCATTTTATTTCGAAAATGGTGTACAAATAGGTCTTTTTTTATCTTTCTCTAAAAAATTGACCACTTCTAATACAAGTTCATTCTTTTTAAAATCTTTACTTAAATTATTTAAATTTTCAGTTAAATTTTCATTTTGAAATATTTCTTTGTACGCATCACTTAAAGACATTATTTGTTTATTTGGAATATTTTTTCGTCTAAGGCCAATTAAATTTAAACCTTGTAATACACTTCTGTTTCCATGAGCTATTCCATAAGGAATTATGTCTCTTACAACTCCACACATACCACCAATCATTGCGGATCTACCCACTCTTGTGAATTGTTGTACTGCTGAATTACCACCAATAATTACATTGTCTTCTATATTTGCATGTCCTCCTAAAGGAACATTGTTAGCTAAGACAACATTATTGCCAACTACACAATCATGTGCAATATGTGATGAAACCATAAACAAACAATTATTTCCAACTTTAGTTATGCCGCCACCCCCACTAGTACCTGGATTGATTGTTACATATTCTCTAATTTTGTTATTATCACCAATCTCAAGTTTTGTTTTTTCTCCATCAAATTTTAAATCTTGAGGATCATTTCCAATAGATGCAAAAGGATAAATCTTATTATTATTTCCAATTTTAGTATTTCCTATTATGCTAACATGTGATTGAATTTCTGTATCATGACCTAATTCAACATTTGGGCCAATCACAGAATAGGCTCCAACTGTAACATTATTTGAAATTTTTGCTTTTGGATCTATAATTGCAGTTTTATGTATCATTTATTTTCTTTCAAAAATTGACGAATATTTTTTGCTGGATAACCCATAACTTTTGAATTGTCTTGAATATTTTTAATAACTCCACTACCGCCAGCTATTTCAACATTGTCACCTATTTTTAAATGACCTGAGATACCAGCCTGACCTCCAATTTTTACATTTTTACCCAGTGTAGAACTTCCTGCTATTCCTACTTGACCTGCTATAATTGAATTTTCTCCAATTTTTACATTATGAGCAATATGTATTTGATTATCCAGATATGTATTTTTTCCTAAAACTGTATTTGACATAGAACCTCTATCAATTGTTGAACCACATCCTATTTCACAATTATCTTCAATTATAACAATACCTATATGTGGATATCTTAAATTTGAATTGTTAATTGGAAAAAAACCAAACCCATGTTTTCCTATGACACAATTATCAAGAATTTTTACATTATCTTTAATTAAAGTATTTCTGATTATTGAATTAGATCCTATTGAACAATAATTTCCTATAGAAACATTTTTTTCAATAATTGTGTTATGTCCAATCAAACAATTAGAACCAATTGAAACATTTTCTCCTATTAAAACATTTTTTCCAAATTTAACTTTATCTTTAAAATTAGTTTCATTTATTAATTTTACCGTATTATCAAAATGATCTTCAATTGAACCAGGATAAAACTTAGCAGTAATAGTGGATGTGGCAACTAAAACATTATTAACAACTATTGGCTTACAAGAATTTGGAAGTTCATTTTTCAAATTTTCAGTTGTAATACAAAATGAAGCTTTGGTATTTTTGGCAATATCTTTGTATTTTTTAGAATGAAAGAAAGTAATCTCATTATGATTTGAAGTTAATAGATCTTTAATATCTATAATATCTTGATCATCGCTAACACTATCAATATTAATTTTTAATTCATTTAAAATATCAAAAAATTTAAAGGGACCATTATTTTTAAAAAAAGGATTTACCATTATTTCTTTTAACAAAGCAAACTGAGATGCGTTATCAATATTTATTGCTGTTTATTTCTTATCTACAATAGTTGCAGACCATATAGCGTCAGCCATTTTCTTGTCATCAACAAAAGCTTCACCTTTATACTTCCAGACTCTTCCATGAGATCTAATAGCTTCAATTTTTAAAATAAGTTTGCAGTTAGGTATTACTGGATTTCTAAATCTTGCTTTTTCTACACCCATTAAAAAAACAAGTTTATTTTCATAAGTAGACTTATCAAGTCCATAAGCTGTAAGGGCCGCAGCAGCTTGCCCAAAAGATTCTACAATTAATACACCTGGCATCACTGGGTTATCAGGAAAATGACCCTGGACAAAAAAACTGTCTTTTTTGACATTTACAACTGCAGTAGCAGAAAATAATTTCTTAATATCGTATAGTTCGTCTATTAACAGCATGGGTTCACGATGTGGTAATAAGTTTATAATTTGTTCTTTGTTAAGCCTAGTCATAATTATTATTTTTTATTCATTAATTCTAAAATAATCTTAGTTATATCTGAATTTTTATTTGACATTATAATACTTTTTTTTTCAATAACCATTTCAATTTCATTTTGTTTCATATAAATATTTAGTATTTCATTAAGAGATGAAAAAAAGCTATCTAATTCTTTTTTTTTCCATTTTCAAATGTCTTTATAATCTTTGATTTTTTTTCTTTATAACTAGAAACATTAATTTGAAATTCTTTAATTTTTTTTTTATATTCATTTTCTGATATAATATTTTTTAAATTTTTTATCTCATTTTTTTTTGCATTTAATTTTTTTTCATCCTCTTTAAAATTTTTTTCATTTTTTTTACTCAATTCATTAAGTTCATTTAAAATTTTTTTTCCAGATATTGACTCAGATAAAATAAAATTTAAATCAATAAACACAATTTTATTTTTAGAATATGCAAATGATATATTTAAATTCATTAGTAAAAAAATAAATAAGAAAGTTATTTTTTTCATCATTAGAAGGTAGTACCAATATTAAAACGAAATGTTTCCGTTATATCGTTAGTATCTTTTGTTAATGGCTGAGCTAAACTAAAATTTAATGGGCCAACTACTGTAAACCAATCTAATCCAATGCCAACTGAACTTTTTATTTTACTTTCGCCATCTATTGAAGAGTCATAATCTACACCCCACAAATTAGCAACATCAAGAAAAAAAACAGTGTCAATATTTTGTGAGTTTGGCAATATTTGCGGAACTGTTGTTGAAAAATTTAAAGTTGTCATATAGTTACCACCAATAAAATCATTACTATCTTTAGGACCAACTTTACCAGTCTCAAAACCTCTTAACTTAGATGAGGGGATAAAAAGTCTTTCTGAAAGTTTTATATCACTATCGTCAATAGAAAATGCAGATCCAACAGATATACCAAAAGAAGAGATATTTTCATCAAAAAGTTCTGTGTAATATTTGTAACTATATTCATTTATAAAACTACTAGTGTCACTAATAACAGGTAAATCAAAGCTATATCTGCTTAAATATCCTCTAGAAGTTTGAAATTTTTGATTTCTTTTATCTTGAGTAAAGCTTAAGTTTAAAAAAGTATCCCAGTAATGCCCTTCTTGATTTTGTTGACGTGTTGAAGCCGTAGAGTTAGTTGAGATTTTTTCGTAATAATTTGATGTACCGATTCCAATATTAAAATCATCCAAATATTCAAAATTTGTTCCAATATTAAAACCACTTTTGTTTGTTTTATACCCAGAAGCTGCTAATCGATCTGTTTCACTGGATTGTAATGAGAAGTAAACTTTTTTATCAGAATTATTAAAATTTGGGTTAGTAACAGTTATATTTCCTTTAATGTCTTCTTCACTTACTTTTAAGTTTGTGTTAATAGAAACTCCTTTGCCTAAAAAATTATTTTCTTTAACACCAAACATTATAGTGCTACCTGAGGTTCCAATACCAGCGCCAGCCATAATCTCACCAGTGGGCTTTTCTTCAACAGTAATATTAACAATTTTTCCTTTATCTTCTTCAGTAGTTGATATTGTGCTTGATACCTTTTTGAAAAAATTCAAGCTTTTAATATTATTAATAGATTTATTTTGTAAAATTTCATTAAATGGATCACCTTCATCAATTTCTAATTGATTACGAATGACTTTCTCATCAGTAATATTGTTACCAAATATATTGATACGTTTAACAAAAAATTTTTCTGTTTCAGCTATATTAAATTGTAAATCAATATTATTTCCAGAAACTGTTTGATCAACACTAGCTTTAATAGATTCAAACTGTTTTTCTATAATAATATTATCAATCAGTTTTAAAATGTTATCAATTGCATTGATAGAGTAAGGTTCACCTTTTAATTTTTCAAAAGAGTTGAATATTTTAACAAAGTTCTCTTTATTATAATCTTCAGACATATTAATATCCAAATCGTTAAAAAAATACCTGTCATTAGCTTGTATATTAAAAATTAATTCAAATTCATTATTAGAAAGAAGTTTTGCAAAAGAAGAATTAATTTTTGCATTAAAATAACCTTGATTTAAATAAAAATTCTTTAATAAATTATTGTCAAATTTTATTAACTCTTCATTTAAATATTTTCTACCAGAAATAAATTTCCAAAACTTATATTCTTCACTAATAATAATACTTCTTAGTTTTTTATCTTTAAAAATTTTATTTCCAGTAAACGTTATTTTGGATAATTTTGATTTTTCACCTAAGTCAATTTTATAAGTAACATTAATTTTGTTATCATCAAGTTCATTTATAGAAGTTGTGATTTTAGAGAAATAATAACCCATTGATTTTAATAAATCTGAAATTTTTTGACTATCCTCACGTAAAAGAACTTCATTAAATGAAGATCTATCCTTTAAAATTATAATATTTTTTATGGGATCAAGAATTTTATCAGCTTTAATACCATTAAAAAAAACTGACTGAATTAAAGGTTGTTCTTCTACATTAATACGTAAAATATTATCTTTAAATTCCAAAGAAACATTTTTAAAAAAATTAGTATTGTATAAATTTTGTAAAATTATATTTAAGTCTTCTTGATCAATTTTATTATCAATTTTTGCATTAGAAAAAACAATAATTGTTTCATTTGCTATTCTTTGATTTCCTTTGACTTCAATATCTTTAATTGTTTGTGAGTAAACAACACCTATCATAAAAAAAAATAGAAAAAATATTTTTAAAATAATTTTAAATATATGAAACATAAAAAATTATATATATCTTGATTTAATTTTTTTTTGTACAAATATTTTCAATTTAATCACTTCTTGAATATTTTTTGGAACAATTAACTTATATTTATTAAGCTCTTTATCATTTATAATTGAAAAAAAAAGTTTATGAATAGATTTAAACTTTATTTTGCCTAATAAAAACATTTCTACTAAACTATCATTTGTTGAAACAACTACTGTTTCAAATAATGAAAATTTATCAGGAAAATTATCTAAGAGATTTAATAAAGGAAATTTTTTTTTATTTGGATGTTCTAATTTTAGATTATTAATTTTAGCAAGATCAAAATTATTAATCTTTTTATAATATTTTTTATTTTTAAAAAGAGTATTAAAAATTGGAATTTTCATGTCTGTATCATGTATAATCATCTTTGTGAATCCATCTTTGAATTTAACAATTGCATGTAAATAAGAGTCTCTATGAATTAAAATTTTAAGACTCTTTAAATTTAAATTAAAAATATTTTTCGCTTCAATAATTTCAAATATTTTATTCATCATTGTAGATGAGTCTATAGAGATTTTTTTTCCCATTCTCCAATTAGGATGTTTTATCGCATCTTTGATCTTGATCTTGTTGAATTTTGAAAGAGGTAAATTGTAAAATGGACCTCCAGAAGCGGTAATAAAAATCTTATCAATATTCATAATTGACTCATCGTCTATAGCTCTAGATATTGAAAAATGCTCAGAATCAACTGGAATAAATTGAGTTTTGTTTTTTTTTAATTCTTTTTTTAAAATGTTCCAAGCGCAAATAATGGATTCTTTATTTGCAATGGCTATTTTTTTTGTATACTTGATTGAGTTAAAAGTTGGTTTCAATCCATTAGTACCTGAAATTGCAATCATTATATAATCAACTTTTTTATAAAAAATATTTTTTAAATTATCAAAATTATTAAAAATTCTAATTTTGGTTTTTTTTTTTATTAAATTTTTATATTTTTTTTCATCAGTAATTATAATATTTTTTGCATTTAACAATTTTGCCTGTTTGATTAAAAGCTTATCGTTTTTATTAGCTGTTAACAAAATAACTTCAAAATTTTTTTTATCTTTTTTAATGATTTCAATTAACGATTTTCCAATTGATCCTGTAGATCCAAAAATTGCTATTTTTTTTTTCATTTAATATAATCAGTTAAAAAAATAAAATATGATAATGGAAATGCAAATATCATGCCATCTATTCTATCAAGAACACCTCCATGACCAGGTATAATATTTCCAGTATCTTTAATTTTTGACAATCTTTTAAAATAAGAAACAGCAATATCACCAAATTGGCTTACACTTGAAATTAAAATAACAAAAATAAATATATTTAAATTAAACATTTTTGATGGATAATATTTGGTAAAAATTATTGCAAATATAACTGAAAATATAAATGCTCCAAACAAACCTGCGTAAGTTTTATTTGGGCTTAGTTTAGTTAGCTTTGGCCCTTTAAACGTTTTACCAAAGATAAACCCTCCTATGTCAGTAGAAATACAGATTGTCGTTACAAATAAAAAAAACCAATAATCATTATCTTGATTAATTCTAAGCTTATATATCGTGAAAAAAGAAAAAAATAAAAAAATAATACCAAAAATCTTATAAGGACTATTTTTACTCATCATCAACCATTCTTGCAATGAAATCAAAAAAAAAATTATGATAAATAAACTAAATAAAAAAGAACCTTTTATAATAAAGAAAATACTAATAGGAATTAAAATAACCGAACTTAAAATTCTTTTAACTAATTCTTTGCTCATTAAATTTTTCCAAAATTTCTTTTTATGATCTTATATTTCTTAATGATCTTAATATAATCTTTCTCATTAAAAGCTGGCCACAATTTTTTTTCAAAAAAAATCTCCGAATAAGCTATTTGCCATAATAAAAAATTACTTAATCTTTTTGTATTACCTGTGCGAATTAGTAAATCTGGATCAGGAATATTTTTTGTCTGAAGAAATCTATTTAAATTATTTTCATTTATTTTTTTTTTACTTTTGAGTAAACTTTTGAATGCATTAATTAACTCAATCTTTGAACCATAATTAAGAGCGAGATTAACTTGTAGTTTTTTATTCATAAATGTTTTTTTTTCAGCTGAAACTAATAATTTGTTTAAATTTTTAGAAAAATTCTTTACACCAATGATTTTTAATTTGATATTTTGCTTATGAAGATTATCTACTTTATCAGTCAAAAAAGTTTCAAGAAGATTAAATAAATAATTTATCTCTTTTTTTGGTCTTTTCCAATTTTCTGTTGAAAATGCATATAAAGTTAAAAATTTAATTTTTTGTTTTAAGGTTTCTTTAATTATTTTTTCAACTGTGTCTAATCCAGCTCTATGTCCTGCATTTCTAGAATTTTTATATTTAATGCCCCATCTTCCATTACCGTCCATAATAATGGCCACATGATTTAATGGGTTCATTTATATCGTCATTATTTCTTTTTCTTTTAAAGAAACCTTTTCATCAACCACCTTTATATGATTGTCTGTAATTGTTTGAATATTTTTTTCAGAAGATTTCTCTACATCTTCTCCAATTTCTTTAGATTTTAAAAGTTTTTTTAATTCTTCGTTTGCTTCTCTTCTTACGTTTCTAATAGAAACTTTGCATTTTTCACCAATAGATTTAATAAGTTTCTTTAATTCAGTTCTTCGCTCTTCGTTTAGTTCAGGAACAGGTAATCTTATTAATTGACCATCAATTTGCGGGTTTAGTCCTAAATCTGATTTTTTAATAGCCGCATCAACCAAAGAAACATTGTTTGTGTCCCAAATTTGAATATTTATCATTCTTGGTTCTGGAGTAGTAATGCTCGCAACTTGATTTATGGGCATTAATTGTCCATAAACATCAACTTTTACTAAATCAAGCATTGCGGCATTTGCCCTACCAGTTCTTAATGAAGTCAACTCTTTAGAGAATACCTCAATAGCTTTATCCATTTTAAGATTGTATGACTTTTCATCAAACATTTATTCTCCAATCTTTATTCTATAAAACTCTTTAATCTTTAAATCAGCTATTGAAAGTTCTTTTACAATGTCTTTAACTTTCTTTTTAGGCTCCATAACCCATGCTTGTGATAAAAGAGCATTTTCCTCTTTAAATTTGTTCATTTTACCTAAGCTAATTTTTTTTGCAATATCTTCAGGTTTTCCAGAGTTTTTTAATTCTTCAGTAACAAGCTCTTGTTCTTTGTCAATAACCGATTGATCAATTAAGTTCGACTCTAATGCTAATGGGTTGGAAGCAGCAATATGCATTGATAACTGCTTTCCAAAAGTCTTAATAGTGTCAGAGTTATCTTTAGTTTCTAAAGATACAACGACCGCTAATTTTGCAATATTATCTTTTACAACTGTGTGAAGATAATGGTTATTAACAGTTCCAGCATTTTCAACTGTTTTTGTTTTACCTATAGTAATTTTTTCCCCAATTTTAGCGATAAGAGCTACTATATTATTTTCAACAGTTTCACCATTTTTCATTTTTGAACTTTTTAACTCAACAATATCTGAGTTTTTTTCATTATTTAGTTCACTTAATTCTTCAACAAAATTTGTGAAATCTTCATTTTTAGCAACAAAATCAGTTTCACAGTTAACCTCTATAATTGAAGTTTTGTTTTCATTGCCACTAATAGCAACAACGCCTTCTTTAGCATCTCTAGACATTTTTTTTGATGCTTTAGAAATTCCTTTAACTCTGAGTATTTCAATAGCTTTATCTATGTCACCACCAGACTCTTTTATAGCAAGGTTGCAGTCTTTAAAACCTGCTCCTGTAGCTTCTCTTAATTTTTTAACATTTTCAATATCACTCATATTAATTTAATGTCTCCTTTTTATCTTTAGAGAATTTTTGTTCTAATTTTTCTCTATCTAGTTCTTGGCCTGTTTTTCCTTGGTCTTTTTCTTTAGTATTTTTTATAGACACTTTTGTTGTTTCTATTGTAGGGATTGAGCTTTTTGCATTATTGATAGTTTCTTTAATTAAATTGCAATATAGATCTATCGCTCTTCTTGCATCATCATTACCTGGAATTGGATAATCAATATTATCAGGATTAGAATTACTATCTAAAATTGCAATTATAGGTATTCCTAATTTAACAGACTCAGCGATAGCTAAAGACTCATAATTTGTATCAATAATAAAAACTAAATCAGGAGTTTTTTTCATATCTGCAATTCCTCCAAGAGATCTTTCAAGCTTGTCTTTTTTAACGCTCATTTTTAGAAGTTCTTTTTTTGTAAAACCTCTATTTTCAGCAACAAGATCAGCTTCATATTTTTTCATCTTTTTTATTGAACCAGATATAGTGCCCCAGTTTGTAAGCATGCCACCTAACCATCTATAATTTACAAAATATTGATCAGTCTCTTTTGCTACTTCAGCAATCGCTTCAGATGCTTGTTTTTTAGTTGAAACAAATAAAATTTTACCATTGTTTGAAATAGTGTTGTAAACTTGCTCTAAAGCTATCTTGGTAAGCTCTAAAGTTTGCGTCAAATCTATAATATGTATCGAGTCTCTTTTTCCAAAAATGTATTTTTTCATTTTTGGATTCCATCTTAATGTTTTATGACCAAGATGAACGCCTGCTTCTAATAATTGTTGTATTGTAATGTTAGGTATTTTCATATTTATTCCCGGTTAAGCCACCACAGTAATTTCCAATTAAGGACCGGAGGTATAAAACCAACAACTGTGTGCGTGTTAATTTAATTTAGCGTGTATTTACTAATATTTTACCAATATAACAAGGTTTATTTAATTAATAGTTGATGAAATTTCTCTTTTTCTAATAAGATTAAGTGATTTTCTATCCAAATTTCTTGTATTTTTTAATTTAAACTTAAGAAATTTGTCATCAATTACCAGATTAATATTGACTGAAGTTTTGCCATTTTCATGTATAAATTTTGAAATTTCATTTACTTCTTCTTCAGATTTAAGGTTAAAAGATACCTCGTTAATTGGACTATTAAATAAGTCTTTCAAAGATCCAATTTTTTGAACATTTATTCTTTTAAATCTATTTTCATCATTAGAAATACTTTTTGCTAGTGTTAATATTAATGAATTACCTTCTTTCAAAATTTCACGATTTATTTCCAAAATATCAGAGAATATAAATAGTTCAAAAATTCCTGTTAAATCAGTTAATTTTAAAACAGCATAAGAGTTACCTTTAGCAGTTTTTCTTTCTTGAACCTTGAGTAAGGTAGCAGCTATATTTGAATTTTTATTTTCATCATTTGAGCTGAAACTAGAATAATCTATAATTTTATAATCATTAAAAATTTCTGTAAATTGATTAAGTGGATGATCTGATATAAAAAATCCTATAGCTTCAAATTCTTTAGATAAACGTTCTTCGAATTTCCAATCTTCAATATTATTAACAATATTGTTTTGCGATACTTCATTATCAGAAAATAAATCAATTTGGTTTGCTGATTTATTTTCAAAAATATTTTTAGTTTTCAAAATAAAGTTTGGTATAGAGTCAAAAAGTGATTGTCTATTTGTATTTAAATAATCAAATGCACCAGCTTTAACTAATCCTTCTAATTGTAATTTATTCATATCTTTAGGTTTAATTCTATTCAAAAAATCATTAATAGATTTAAATTTTCCGTTTTTTGTTCTCTCTTTTACAACATTGGATATTGCTTCATAGCCAACTGCTTTGATGCCTCCTAAAGCGTAATAAAACTTGTTATCAATTGATCTAAAATCAGCATAACATTTATTGATATCTGGTCTTATAACTTCAATTTCTAGTCTTTTAAGTTCTTCATAAAATTCACTTAATTTATTCTGATTAGAAATATCCATAGTCATTGATGCAGCTATAAATTCTTTTGGGTAATAGGTTTTTAAAAAAGCAGTTTGATATGAAATAATAGCATAAGCAGCTGCATGACTTTTATTAAATCCATATTCAGCAAAAGGTTCTATTTTCAAAAAAATTCCAGCAGCAACATCTTTTGCAATACCATTTTTCAAAGCACCAACTATAAATCCTTGTTTTTGTTTTTCGAGTTCAGCTCTTTTTTTTTTTCCCATTGCTCGTCTTAAAAGATCAGCCTGACCCGCAGTGAAACCAGATAATTTTTGAGCAATTTGCATTACTTGTTCTTGATAAATAATTACACCATAAGTTGGTTTCAAAATGTCTTCTAATAACGGATGTAAATAGTCAGGAGTTTGTCTTCCATGTTTACAATCATTATAAGTTGAAATATTGCTCATTGGGCCTGGTCTATATAAAGCAACTAAAGCAATAATATCTTCAATATGGTTTGGCTTCATTTGAATTAAAGCCTCTCTCATTCCAGCACTTTCTACCTGAAACAATCCCACAGTGTTACCACTTGATAGTAATTCAAAAACTTTTTGATCTTCGTAATTAATGTTTTCTATATTAAAATCATTGTCTAGTTTTCTTACTAATTTTTGAGTTTTATTTATTACAGTTAGCGTTTTTAGTCCTAAAAAATCAAATTTAACCAATCCAGCATTTTCAGCTGAATACATATCAAATTGTGTAGAGGGCAATAATAAGTTAGCTGAAACATCTTTATATAAAGGCACTACTTCAGTTAGTTTTTTATCCGCAATAACAACACCGGCAGCATGTGTTGCAACATTTCGGTTTAATCCTTCTAGTTTTAATGACAGATCTGTTAATTTTTTAACTCTAGGATCTTCGTTAACAAGTTTTTGTAACCTTGGCTCTCCAGCTATACATTGTGATAAACTTTGTGGCCTAGAAGGATCAAAAGGAATCATTTTTGAAATACTGTCTACAAAACCATAAGGTAGTCCTAACACACGACCCACATCTCTAATAACCATTCTTGCTTTCAATTTACCAAATGTAATTATGTGAGCGACACTATCTTTGTACTTTTTTGTCAAATATTCAAAAACTAGATCTCTTTTTTCTTCACAAAAATCTATGTCAAAATCAGGCATTGAAATACGATCTGGATTTAAAAATCTTTCAAAAATTAAATTAAATTTAATAGGATCTACATCTGTAATAGAAAGACACCAAGCAACAAGGGAACCTGCACCAGACCCCCTTCCAGGACCAACAGGTATATCGTTATTTTTTGCCCACTTGATATAATCAGATACAATTAAAAAATAACTAGAATATTTCATTTCTAAAATAATTGATAATTCATGATCTAATCTATCTTTATAGTCTAAGTAAGCTTTGTTATTTTCAAGATCATTAGCTTTAATTCCAAAAACTTTATCAAATTTAATTTTTAAACCATGTTGAGAGTCTTTTTTTAAAATATCATCAGCATTTCCACCTTTTTCTGAACTAATATTTGGTAAAATTGGACTTGAAAATGATGGTCTAAAATTACATCTTAAAGGAAAATTATAATTGTTCTCTAAAGCTTCAGGTAAATCAGCAAATAATTCAGACATTTCTGAATTTGTTTTTAGATAGTGTTCATCACTATATTTAATTCTAGTTTTATCATTAACATAAGTTTTGTTACCAATACAAATTAAGGCATCATGTGCTTCATGCATGTCTTTATTGAGATAAAACACTTCATTTGTAGCAATAATAGGAATTTCTAATTCTAAAGATTTATTTAAATTAAATTTTTCAAAACCTAACTCATTATGATCCTTGTGACGTTGTATCTCTAAATAAAATCTATCTTCAAATATAGTTTTAAGTTTATTGTACAAATTTATTATTTCACTAAATTTTCCTTTATCAAATAATTGACCAAATAATCCAAATACAGTTCCTGAAAAAATAGCAACACCCTCTGTATCTTCTAATAAATCATGAAATTCCAAGTGAGGTTCTGACAGTTCATCGTTATCTAGGAATGAAAGTGATGATAATTTAATTATTCTTTTATACCCCTTGCCATTTAAGGCAAATAAAGGTAGCAATCCGGTTGTGTCTCCAAACTTAAAATTGATTTGAGTGCCTATAATTGGTTGAGTTCCAACTTTTGAGATTTTTTCAGCAAATTCTAAGGCACCACATAAATTAGTGGTATCACAAAGAGCTAATGACTTTATCTTGTTAGATTTTGATAATTCTTGTAAATTATCAATTTTAATAGCACCTTCACAAATAGAATACTGTGAATGAATTTTAAGATGATTAAAATTTTGAACAAAAGACTCAGGCATTAGTAGTTTTTATACTACCATTTTTAATCTCCAATAGATAATCTGCTTTATTAGCAAAAAATCTATTATGAGTTGCAAATATTATTAATCTATTGGATTCCTTTTGTGCTTTTAAAAGTTGAAAAATAAGTTTTGCTGTATTTACATCTAAACTTCCAGTTGGTTCGTCAGCAAGTATAATTGTTGGGTTATTAATTAATGCTCTAGCAATAGCAACTCTTTGTGCCTCTCCTCCAGACAATTCTGATGGAAAATTATTGGCTCGATTAGACAATCCAATTTTTTTAAGTAAATTTTTAGCTTTTGTAATAGCTAGATTTTTATCATTACTTAAAGCTAAACTAGCCAGGTAGATATTCTCTAAAGCTGTAAAATCTGGAAGTAAATTATTTTGCTGATAAACAATTCCAATATTTTTAGATCTAAAAATATCATTTTTTTTGTTATTTTTAAGGTCAATTTGATTATCTCGAAATTTAATTGATCCTAGAGTTGGCTTATCAATTAAAGAAATTATGTTTAATAAAGTTGATTTTCCTGATCCTGATGGGCCCATTACTGAGTAAATTTTACCTTTTTTAAAATTATAAGAAAGATTTTTTAAGACATTAATTTTTTTTACTATCTTAAAAGTTTTGGAAATATTTTTTAATTCTAAAAAATTATTCATACTTTAGTGATTTAATTGGATCTAACTTTGCAGCATTTAAAGCAGGAAATATTGATACAATAATTGTTATAATAATTGAGCAAAGTGAAATAATTAAAATTGAAGTAGGATTAATCTCAGATGGCATTTTACTTAAAAAATAAATCTCTTCTGGGAATAAAGTGATGTCGAATGTTGAGCTTAAAAATTGTCTTAAATTTTCTACATAAAGTGAAAAGGTTACTCCTAACAGAATTCCAAAGATTGTAGCTGAAGTTCCAATTAATACACCTATTAAAAAAAAAATTTTTATAATTGACTTATTTAAGACACCTATAGATTTTAAAATAGCGATATCTCTAGTTTTATTTTTTACTAAGATTGTTAAACCAGAAATTATATTAAAAGCAGCAACAATAATTATAAGTGATAAAATTATAAACATTACATTGCGTTCAACTTTTAATGCTGAAAATAAAGAATTGTTCATATCAGCCCAACTATATACGAATTCATCTTTAAAAATTTTTTGAACTATTTTTTTTTGATACTCAATATCATTAGGTTTTTTTAAATAGATTTCTATATTTCTGTCTTTGATTTCATATCCAAAAAATTCTTCTAGTGTGCTAAGATTGATAAAAGCTATATTATTATCAAAGTCTGCTAAACCACTATTAAAAACTGAGGTTATTATAAATGTTTTTTGTTTTGGTAAGTTACCAATTATAGTTTCAACTCCAGATGGAGACATTAGTGTTATTTCATCACCAATTTGAAGATCAAGAGAAAAACGTAATTCATTACCTATCGACAAAGAATTTTTTTGTAGCTCAGATTTGTTACCTTTGAATTTCTCGTTTTTTATAATTTCTAAATCTGCAAATTCATTACTATTATAACCTCTTAGAACTATCCCTTTAGTTAGATTTTTTGTTAATATTATCGCTTCACCAGAATTACTAAAAATAATATTTTTTGATATTAATTTTAATTTTTTATTATTTATTATATCTTGATCAATATAATTATCGTAATAATCTACAGTTATATGTGAGTTAAACCCTACAATTTTATTGATTAATTCAGTTCTAAAACCATTCATAACTGACATAACAATAATTAGAACGGCAACACCAAGGCTTATTCCTATAAAAGAAAAGATTGAGATTACGTTTAAAAAACCGTCTTTTTTTCTGGCTTTTAAAAATCTTAATGTAATTTCTTTTTCTAAGGTAGAAATCAATTGATAGCTTTTTGTTTAGTTATAATTTCAATAATTTTATCTAAAGATAAACTTTGAGCTTCGGCGCCAACCTCTTTAAATTCAAGGAGATCTCCTGTCGTTCTTTTTCCAATGATAATTTGAAAAGGCACACCAATTAAATTCATCTTTTTAATTTTTGATGAATAGTTTTCATCTGTATCGTCAATAATTGCATCAATATTATTTTTATATAATTCTGAATAAATATTATTTGCTTTATCAAGTGCTGAAGTTTCATTTTTATTAATCATAGGAATTAGAGCTACATCATAAGGAGCAACAGACAATGGCCATTTCATGATTTCATTTTTTTCATCATATTTGGCCTCAATTATTGCTCCAACCAATCTAGACACACCAATACCATAAGAGCCCATTTTAACAAAATCTTTTTTACCCCCTGGCAAATCAACTGCAGCATCCATAGCTTTTGAATATTTGTCCCCAAAATAAAATATATGCCCCACTTCAATTCCTTTGGTAATTAATCTATTTTCCTCTGCCACCATTTTTTCAAATTCATCTTTGTTAAACTTTTCATCTGTCACAGAATAATATTGTTCATATTTTTTTCTCATACTTTCTAATGGTTTTTTTTGCAATTCAGTACCATCACTATTTAAATCAAAAATTCTTTTATCTGTAAAAATTTTACTTTCTCCTGTGTCTGCTAAGATTATAAATTCATGTGATAGGTTTCCACCTATAGGTCCTGTTTCTGCTGCCATTGGAATTGCTGTTAACGATAATCTTTTAAATGTTTTTAAATATGATAAAAAAAATTTATTATAAGAATAGAATGCGTCTTCATCAGTAACATCAAAAGAATATGCATCTTTCATATAAAATTCTCTGCCTCTCATAATTCCAAATCGTGGTCTTATCTCATCTCTAAATTTCCATTGTATATGATATAAAAGCTGTGGTAACGATTTGTATGATTTTAAAGAAGATCTAAAAATTTCAGTTACTTGCTCTTCATTCGTTGGTCCATAAAGCATTTCCCTATTTTGACGATCCTTAATTCTAAGCATTTCTTCTCCATAATCATCATAACGACCACTTTCTTTCCAAATTTCACTTGATTGAATTGTTGGCATCAAAATTTCTTGTGCACCAATTCTATTTTGTTCTTGACGAACAATAACTTCAATTTTTTTCATTACTTTAAATCCAAGAGGTAACCAAGAATAAATACCCGCAGAAGCTTGCTTGATCATTCCAACTCTCAACATTAATTGATGAGATTTAATTTTAGCTTCTGAGGGATTATTCTTTAAAATTGGTATGAATGATTTAGATAAATACATGTTAATTGATAATATTTCTTAAATTCAAATATTCAAATTTAATTAATACGTAAATTATACTAAAAATAATTGTTGTAATCCCTGTGCAATATAAGAATTTTTTTAACATTTTTGGGTTTTCTGGAGAACCTTGGTCCTCACCATCAATTTTTACTGTTTTAGCTCTATTTACATCTATTGGTAATATTGCGAAAAAAACGATCCACCATATGATTATATAAATTATGGCTAAACCAGTGATGTTCATTAAATTCTTACTAGATTAATATTTGTAAAAGGTTTTTTTCCAGTTTTTTCTTTAGAATATTTTCTACAAGCTATCTTAAGAGCATCTATTAAATTATGTTCTTGTTTTTTACTTCCTAATTTAAAAGTTCTAGTGATCTCCTCTATATCATCTTCTAAACCATAGACAAATTCTTCAACATCATCAACAGGAATACCTCTAAAAGTTAATACAGGTCTTTTGTGAATATTTCCTTTTGGTGTTATTAAAATAGTAGCTTCAATATATCCATTAGCACTTAAGTTTTTTCTATCTTTAATTGATTGGGCATCTTCTACAACACTAATATTTCCATCTAGGTAAAGTCTTCCACTTGGTGCTTTATCATAAACGTGGGGTTTTCCTGGATATAGTTTAACAATATCTCCGTTTTCTACTTGAACTGGGTTTGGTACATTCATTTCTTTTGCAAATTTCATATGCTCTATCATATGTCTATGCTCTCCATGAACTGGGATGGCACATTGTGGTTTAACCCATTCATACATTTCTCTCAAATCTTCTCTGTTTGGATGTCCGGATACGTGAACAAATTCACTTTCCTCAGATATAACCTCTATACCATCCTTAACTAATTGATTTTGTAAATTATATAATTTTTTTTCGTTACCAGGTATTATCTTAGACGAAAATATAACAGTATCATCTTTTTCAATAAATACATCTGGATGAGTATATTTAGCAATTCTCATTAATGCTGCCATTGGCTCACCTTGACTGCCAGTACAAAGGTACACTATTTTCTCTCTAGAAATATTTTTAGCTTCGCGTGCATCAATTGGCTCAATAACGTCTTTTAAATAGCCACATTGTCTTGCGGCTTTAAATATTCGATGCATAGATCTACCAACTAATGATATTTGTCGGCCAGTTTTTTTAGCACAATAAAATGCTGTTTCTAATCTTGCTACATTTGAGGCAAAAGAAGCAATAATAATTCTTTTCTTTAAACTGCTCATAATATTAAGCATACTTTTTCTTACATCTAATTCTGAACCAGCCTTACCTATACTAAATACATTTGTAGAATCACAGATCATTGCCAACACACCCTCATTACCAATTTCTTTAAGACGATTAGAGTTCATTTTTCCACCAATCAAAGGTTCTGGATCTATTTTCCAGTCACCAGTATGTAAGATCACACCTGCTGGTGTTTCTATTCTTAAGCCATTGGGCTCTAAAATTGAATGAGTTAAAGTTATGTATTCAATTTTAAATGGATTTAAATCTATAGTTCCATTTAATTGAACTATTTTAAGATGAGTTGTTATATCAATATGTTTTTCTTTAAATTTTTCTTTTATTAAAACAGCTGTAAATGGTGTTGCAAAAATTTTACACTTTAGTTGTGGCCAAAGATGAGCTATAGCTCCTATATGATCTTCATGCGCGTGCGTGAGCACTATACCTAAAAGATCTTCTTTCTTATCTACAATAAAGCCAGGATCAGGATAAATTAAATCAATACCTGGTAATGTGTCATCAGCAAAAGTAACACCAATATCAACCATAACCCACTTATGTTCACCTGGTTTACCATAAGCGAACAAATTCATGTTCATGCCAATTTCTCCAGATCCACCAAGTGGACAAAATAATAATTCATCTTTCATTTTATTTGATTAACTTAGAAATCTTAATAAGACCGTTAATTGTTATATTTTTATTATGACTTACTTTCGTTTTAATTGAATTTTTAAATAAATTAGAAAATCCACCGGTAATAATTACTTTAAAAGATTTTCTAGTCTCTTTCTTAATTAAATTAATGATATTGTCAATTAAACCTGCGTATCCCCAAAAAAAACCAGACCTAACAGCAGAGTTTGTATCGTTACCAATTACATTTTTGATCTTTTTTAAGTCAATTTTTGGTATAAGGGTGGCTCTATCAGATAGTGTGTCTAAAGAAAGTTTTACACCTGGTGCTATAATACCACCTATATAAGTATTTTTTATCAATACATCAAAAGTTGTAGCTGTTCCAAAGTCTAAAATAACAAAATTATTTTTATCATTCATCAAACTTATAGCGTTAGTTAATCTATCAGAACCAACTTGTTTAAAGTTTGCTTTAATTTTTATTAAAGATTTTAAATTTAAATTTTTTACTTCAAAACACTTAAGTTCTGTTTTTTTTAAAAAATATTTTTTAATTATATCAAATGATTTTGGCACAACACTACAAAAGAGTATTTTTTTTAACTTTTTGCAATCAATCTTAAAGTTAACAAATAGTTTGTCTAATTTAGTTTGATTTATATCTTTAGTTGAAAAAGATATTTTTTTTATTATTTTATATTTAGTTGAAACTAAAAAAATTTTTGTTTCTGTGTTTCCTATATCACCAAGTATATGCATTTTTTATTTGTTTAATTTATTTCCTAATTTATACATTTTTGTGTAATTTGTTTCAAAAATTTGTTTCAATTTATTCTCTATTATACTTTTATTAATAGTTTTATTAGTTAATTCATTAAGATTTGTTGTTGGATAATTTCTAATTTTTGGACTTTTGGTAACATTTATGCCAATACCTATAATTAAAAATTTATTATTATAAATAGAAATTGTTTCTTGCAATATTCCACTTATCTTACTTTTTTTAATTAATAAATCATTTGGTTTTTTAAATTCAATATTTTTTTTATAATAATTAGACAATAGTTTTTTTACTAATAAACAATTAATTTTTGTTAGTCTTGATAAAGATAAATTAATATTTTTTAATTCATGAAAAAAACTCACAAACAAGTTGCCGTTTTGGGAAATCCATTTTTTTCCATGTTGGCCTCTTCCCATTAATTGAATATCTGATATTACCATTCCATATTTACAATTTGAACTTTTGATAATTCTAATTGCTGTATTATTCGTGCTTTTTACTTTTTTGAATTTAAATTTCTTAAACTTCATTAAATAATATTAATTCTTGATACCACTTCAATTAATTGACTTGGGAAAATGAAGTATAAAAGAATTAATATTGTAGAGAATGTAAGTGAAAATTTTAACCACAGACTATGATCGTTATCATATTTTTCTTTTTCCTTATCAAAATAAATTATCTTAATAATTTTCAAGTAGTAGAAAGCGGCAATAACAGTGGAAAGCAATCCAACAATAGCCAAGAAATACATTGATTGCTCCAGCACTGCTGTAAAAATGTAAAACTTTGCAAAAAAACCAGCCAAAGGTGGTATTCCAGCTAACGAAAACAAGATAACAAGCATTGATAAAGATAATAAAGGATGGTTTTTTGATAAACCTGATAAATCTTCAATATCTTCATAGTATTGATTATTTCTTTTTAACATTAAAAGGCATGAAAAAAATGCCAAATTCATAATCACGTAAATAGATATGTAGATTATAGAACTTTGTATACCTTCATTAGAACCTGTAGCTAATCCAGCTAAAGTATAACCAATATGTCCAATCGAACTATAAGCAATAAGTCTTTTGATATTAGTTTGTCCAATTGCAGCTATTGCTCCAAAGAGCATAGAGGCAATTGATAAGAAAATTATAATCATTTGCCACTGATCAATTAGGTTCAAAAAGGGTACGTATAAAAATCTTATGAATACAGTTAATGCTGCAATCTTTGGCACCATTGTAAAAAATAATGTTACAGATGTTGGTGAGCCCTCATACACATCAGGTGCCCACATGTGAAAAGGAACTGCAGAGATCTTAAATGCTAGGCCTACTAAAATAAATACAATTCCAAATGTTAAAACATATTCATTGGAATTTAATTGAGTCGAGATTATATCAAAATTTGTTGAACCAGAAAAACCATAAACTAATGAACAGCCATATAAAAGTAAACCAGAAGACAATGCACTTAAAACAAAATATTTTAATCCAGCTTCTGATGATTTTAACTGATCTCTATTAAAAGTTGCTAAAACATATAGTGCTAATGATTGCAGCTCAAGACCCATATAAAATACCATTAAGTCATTAGAACTTATCATTACCATCATACCTAAAACTGAACTCAAAATTAAAATTGGATATTCAATTTTGTAAATTTTAAATGTTTTAAGGTAGCTAGATGAAATTATTAAAACTAAAAAGGCACCAACAAGAGTGATGATTTTCATTAGGGATGCCATATAATCAATCACAACACTATCTTTAAATAAAGTAATACGATTAATACTAGAAGTTTCGTTTAATGTAATGATTGCTGTAATTAAAAGTACCAATAAAGAAATGTTAAATATTAATTTAGAGCTATCTTTTTTAAAAACGCCTAAAACTAACAAAAACATAATCGATAAAGAGATAAATATTTCAGGTAATATAAAATTTAGGTTTTCCATTTTATTTATTCATCAGATTTGTGTTATACATATTTATTAAATCATTAACAGATACTTCAATTGTATTAATAAGTGGATCTGGATAAAATCCAAAAAATAAAGTTGGTACTGCCAAACAAGTTAAAATAAAATATTCTGACCTATTAAGATCAACCATTTTTGTTAAATCTGTATTAATTAATTTTCCAAAAACAACTCTTTTATATAACCATAACATGTACGCCGCTCCTAGAATTACGCCTAGGCTTGCAATTACAGCTATTAAAAAATTATCTTTAAAAACACCCATTAATATTAAAAACTCACCTACAAATCCACTTGTGCCAGGGAGACCAAGTGCTGCTAGAGTAAATAACATAAACAAAATTGAATATTTTGGTATGATGGTTACTATACCACCGTATGAGCTAATTAGTCTTGAGTGCATTCTATCGTACACAACACCAACACATAAAAATAATGCTGCTGAAACTAATCCATGACTTATCATTTGAATTATACTTCCTTCAATTCCCTGTTGTTGAATTGTAAATATTCCTAAAGTTACAAAACCCATATGAGCAACAGATGAGTATGCAATTAGTTTTTTCATGTCTTCCTGCATTAGAGCAATTAAAGATGTGAATACGATGGCTATAAGACTTAAGGCATATATTAAAGGTGTAAATATTTCAGATGCAATTGGGAAAAGCCCTAATGAAAATCTAATAAATCCATAACCAGCCATTTTAAGTAATATCGCTGCTAACAAAACAGAACCTGCTGTAGGTGCCTCAACATGAGCATCTGGTAACCAGGTATGAACTGGCCACATGGGTGTTTTAACAGCAAACGAACTAAAAAATGCTAACCATAAGAGATTTTGATATTTAGGATCTATACCAAGTTCATAAAGTTTTATGACATCTGTGGTGCCTGAAATCCAGTATATTGAAATAATAGCAACTAACATTAAAACTGAACCTAGCAATGTATATAAAAAGAATTTAAAGGCTGAATAAACTCTCTTCGGTCCGCCCCAGATACCTATAATTAAAAACATAGGGATTAAACCAGCTTCAAAAAATAAATAAAATACAACTAAATCAAGTGAACAAAAAACTCCAATCATGAAGCTTTCCATAATTAAGATTGCTATCAAGAAGTCTCTCAGTCTTATTTTCACAGTGTTATTAACAGAAATAATACAAAGTGGTGTTATAAATGTAGTTAGAATTATAAATAGAATTGAAATTCCATCTACACCTATTTTATAATTTATAAATCCATCAATCCATTCTCTTTCCTCGATAAATTGAAAATTAGAAATAGATTGATCAAAAGAAATCCATAAATAAATAGAGATTAAAAAATTTACTATTGAGGTAAATAAAGAAACATATTTAGCTGTAATATTATTCTCCTCTTTGTTTTTAGTAAAAAATAAAAATAAAGCACCAATTGTTGGCAAAAAAATTAAAGAAGAAAGAATTGGAAAATTCATTATTTAACAATTAGAAAGGTTAATAAAGCTGAAAAACCTAAAAGCATTACAAAGGCATATTGATATATAAAACCACTTTGAAATTTACTAGCTTTAATTGAACATTTTTTAACAAAAGCAGAAATTCCGTCAGGACCAAATCTGTCAATTATTTTTCCATCACAAAATTTCCATAAAAATAAACCTAGTTTCTTTGAAGGTTTAATAAATATAACTTCATATAGTTCGTCGAAGTACCATTTATTAACTAAGAAATTATATAGAGGTTTATTCATATTAGCTATTTGATTGGGTATTTCCTTATTTTTAACAAATAAATAATATGCTATTGGTATAGATGAAAAGACTAAGCAAGGTGTTAAAAGTAAAAACCAAGTAGGTGGATGATCAGTACTTAAAGGTTCTAAAAATTTAATTGAATCTGCCCAAAAATTGTTTTCACCACCATGACCAACAAACAAATCTTTAAACAAGAATCCAGAAAATATTGCCCCAATAGCCAATAAAACTAAAGGCAATAACATAACCATAGGAGATTCGTGTGTTTTTTCAATGTCAATTTCTTTGTTATTATATTTACCATGAAAAGTTTTAAAAATTAATCTCCAAGAATATATGGAAGTTAGAAATGCAGTAAAAATTCCAATACCAGCAGCATAATAACCTGTTGTATTACCTCTCAAATATGCAAATTCAATAATTGCATCTTTAGAATAAAAACCTGATAAAAAAGGAAATCCTGTTAAAGCAAGTGTTCCTATAATCATTAAAGAATAAGTGTATGGTAATTTTTTCCAAACCCCTCCCATGTTATTTATATTTTGCTCATCTTTAAAAGCATGAATTACTGAACCAGATCCTAAGAATAATAAGGCTTTAAAGAAAGCATGAGTAAATAAATGAAACATTGCAACATTATACGCACCAACACCAGCTGCAAAAAACATGTATCCTAACTGACTGCAAGTTGAGTATGCAATAATTTTTTTAATATCCGTTTGAACTAATGCAACAGTTGCAGCAAAAAATGCTGTAGTCATCCCAACAATAGTAATTAAATTTAATATCAGTGGTGAGTATTCGTAAATTGGTGAACATCTAACTACTAAAAAAACACCAGCAGTTACCATTGTCGCTGCATGAATCAGTGCTGAAACAGGTGTTGGACCTTCCATTGCATCTGGTAACCAGGTATGGAGTAAAATTTGAGCCGATTTTCCCATAGCACCAATAAATAAAAGTAAACATATCAAATCTATTGCTTTAATCTCAAAACCTAAAAATAATAAATCTTTATCAACTACAGTTGGAATTTGTTGAAAAACTTCTGAATAATTAACAGTGCCAAATAGATAAAAAATTAAAAATATTCCTAATGCAAAACCAAAGTCTCCTACCCTATTTACAACAAAAGCTTTTATTGCAGCTGCATTTGCACTTTCTTTTTTAAACCAAAAACCTATTAAGAAATAAGAGCATAATCCTACTCCTTCCCAACCAAAAAATAATTGTATGAAGTTGTCAGATGTTACAAGCATTAACATTGCAAAAGTAAATAGTGATAAGTATGCCATAAACCTTGGTTTATGTGGATCATGAGACATATAACCAATAGAATAAATGTGAACCAAAGATGATACTGAAGTAACAACAACTAGCATCACGGCTGACAAAGGGTCTATTAACATTGACCAATTAACATCTAGAGAACCAGAGTTAATCCATGTAGCGATAATAATGTTTTCTTCAAATTGATTAACTATTACTTGATAAAGAACATAAATAGACAAGATAGCTGAAATTGAAACTAAACCACTTGTTACAAATTCAGAATTTCTATCACCAATATATTTGCCAAAAAAACCAGCAATAATAGATGCAATAAGAGGAAGAAATAAAATTGAAATTTCCATAATTAACCTTTTAATTTATCTATTTCTTCAACACGAATAGTTCCTGAATTTCGATAATAAACTACAATAATTGCAAGCCCAATAGCAGCTTCTGCTGCAGCAACTGTTAAAATAAATAAAGTAAAAACTTGTCCAGTGAGATCTCCTAAAAAAATAGAAAATGAAACTAAATTTATATTAACTGCAAGCAAAATTAATTCTATGCTCATCAATATAACAATAATATTCTTTCTATTAAGAAAAATACCAATAATACCAATTGAAAAAATAACTGCACCTAGAGTTAAATAATGTCCTAGACCAATTTCAGTCATCAATTTTAACTCCTTTGTTAGTTTCAACTTCTAAAAGTTCAACACCTTCTGATCGTTCTCTAGAAATTTGTTTTAAATAACTTTGAGTTTTTACTCCAGTACGTTTTCTAAATGTTAAAACAATAGCTCCAATCATAGCTACCAATAAAATCATTCCACTTAATTGGAATACATGAATGTAATCGGTATACAACACTTGGCCTAAAGAATGAGTATTGCTTATACTAAAATTATTTACCGAATTATTTAAATCAAATAAATCAGGTTTATATTTCCAGCCTTCAATAACAATTATCAGTTCAAAAAATATAACTGTACTTATAATTAAACCTACAGGAATGTGTCTTGAGTTTGCCTCTGATGCAAACCACTGGTTTTTTTGTTGAGCTACATTTAACATCATAACTACAAAAAGAAACAATACAGCTACAGCACCCACATATACAATCAGCATTATCATTCCTAAAAACTCTGCACCTATCATGATAAAAAGACAGGATATACTTATAAAATCTAAAATAAGAAAGAATACTGAGTGAACAGTATTTTTAGAAACTGTAACCATTATAGCTGAGATCACAGCAATAATTGAGAATGTGTAAAAAAAAATTGAATGTGCAATCATTGATTTATCTATATGGGTTATCAGCTTTAATATTTGCTGCTAAAACATTCTCCCATCTATCGCCATTATCTAAAAGTTTTTCTTTTGTGTAATAAAGCTCTTCTCTAGTTTCTGTTGAAAATTCAAAATTTGGACCCTGTACAATTGCATCAACTGGACATGCTTCTTCACATAAACCACAGTAAATACATTTCATCATATCAATGTCATATCTTGTAGTTTTTCTACTACCATCTTCTCTTGCAGTAGATTCAATTGTTATTGCTTGTGCTGGACAAACAGCTTCACATAATTTACACGCAATGCATCTTTCCTCTCCATCAGGATATCTTCTTAGAGCATGTTCTCCCCTAAAACGTGGGCTTATTTTTCCTTTTTCAAAAGGATAATTGATTGTTTTTTTTGATTTAAAAATCTCTTTAATGGCGATAAATAAACCACTAATAAAATCTGTCATAAAAATAGTTTTAAAAAATCTAGAAATTTTCATAATTAATTTGTAGGTAAAAGGTTAAAATAGAATAAATAACTAGCTGTTAATACTACCCAAGTTAAAGACAAAGGTAAAAAAACTTTCCAACCTAATCTCATTAATTGATCATATCGATATCTTGGAACAATAGCTTTAACTAGAGCAAACATGATAAATAATAATAATATTTTCAAAATGAGCCATATGGCTCCTGGTACTAATGTGAATGGATAAATATCAATTGGTGACAACCATCCACCTAAAAATAAAATTGATCCCATTGCACACATTAATAAAATATTTGCGTATTCACCAAGCCAGAACATTGCATACATCATACCTGAATATTCTGTTTGATAACCCGCAACTAGTTCTGCTTCTGCTTCAGGTAAATCAAAAGGAGGTCTATTTGTTTCTGCTAGAGCAGAAATAAAGAAAATTACAAACATTGGAAATAATGGAATGATAAACCATAAATTTTGTTGAGCTATAACAATGTCATTTAAATTAAGTGAACCAACACATAATAAAACATTTATAATTATTACTCCTATAGATACTTCATAGGATACCATCTGCGCAGCAGATCGAATTGCTCCAAGAAAAGGATATTTTGAATTAGAAGCCCATCCACCCATTATAATTCCATAGACTCCTAAAGAAGAAACGGCAAATAAATATAATATTCCAACATTTATGTCAGCCAAAACTTGTGTTGCACTAAAAGGTATTACTGCCCATGATATCAAGGCTAATGTCATAGTCACAATTGGCGCTAGAATAAAAATCACTTTATTAGAACTTGACGGAATAATAATTTCTTTGAATATATATTTTAAAGCATCAGCAAGTGATTGAAGCAAACCAAAAGGTCCAACTACATTGGGGCCTTGTCTTTTTTGAACAAATGCCCAAATTCTTCTGTCAAGCCACACTATCATAGCAACTGAAACCAAAACAGGGACTAACAAAAATAGTATTTTGTAAACTTCTTGAAAGACAATATTTAAATATTCCACCTTAGCCTTCCGTTCCTGTAGATTTTAAATTAATTTTTGAATTATTACATTCGATCATTGTTTTTGAAGATTTCGCTATAACATTTGAAAAATAATAATCTTTTATAACAATCTTCAAGTTTTCATTTTGGAATTCTTCATTTTTAGAATGATCATTTTTTTCATTAAAATTATCCTGTTTTTCTTTTTGTAAATTCAAATAATTAAACATGCTGCTTTCTAATTCGTCTTTATCATTAAATAATTTCCTGTTATTCATAAACTCAGCTAATTCATTAATTATTTGCCAATCTTCCTTGGCATCACCTGGAGGATAGGAGGCTTTTTGAGCTTTTTGAACCTTGCCTTCTAAATTTGTAAAATAACCATCTTGTTCAGTGTAAGCAGAACCTGGTAAAATTATATCAGCAATTTCAGCTCCTTTAACTCCATGGCTTCCTTGATAAATTATAAATTCATTTTTCTTATCAAAATCTAAATTGTCCTGACCAACTAAATAAATAATATCAAATTTATGATCTTTTAAATCATCCAATAATCTATTTTCTTGATTTACTATACCAAGATCATAATTACCCACTGTTGAAGCATCACAAGATAAAATATTCAATGAGTTCCAATCATCAGTAATTTTATTATTTTCAATTAAAAATTCTTTAATTTTATTAAACAAGTATTTTGATGAATTAGAATTTAATAACGACTCGCCAATAATAATTGATGGTTTTTTAGCTTCTTTAATTTTTTTTGAAATTTCATTATTTCCTTCAAAAATATCTTTTATTGATTGAGTTTGCCCATCCAAACTTACATATGGATAAGTCAACTCACCTAAATCATTAAGTGAAATAATTTTAGTATTATTGTTTAAATAAGATTTTCTAATTCTTGCATTTAATATAGTGGCTTCGTATCTAGGATTTGTACCTAATAATAAAATAAAATCTGATTCTTCAATACCGTTTATTGTTGAGTTAAATAAATAGTTCTCTCTTTTATTAATATCTAAAAATCGATTGTCAGATCTAGAATCATAGTTATTTGTGTCTAGTGTTCTGTCAAAAAATTCTTTAAAAATATAACCTGTTTCCATATTTGTTAGATCTCCAACAAATCCACAAACTTTCTCTTTAGATATATTTTCAAATTTTGATTTAATAATTTTAAAAACTTCATCCCAAGAAGCTTTTTCAAATTTTTTGTTGTATTTAATAAATGGTGTATCTAATCTTTGGTTTAATAATCCATCACAAGCATATCTTGTTTTATCAGAAATCCATTCTTCATTAATATCTTCATTAATTATTGGAAGAATTCTTTTTACCTCCCAATCATAAGTATCGACTCTAATATTTGAACCAATTGCGTCCATAACATCTATGCTCTCTGTTTTTTTAAGTTCCCAAGGTCTTGCTTCAAATACGTATGGTTTAGATGTTAAAGCACCGACAGGACATAAATCTACAACATTAGCAGAAAGTTCTGACTGCATTGATTGTTCTAAATAAGTTGTGATTTGCATATCTTCTCCTCTACCAATTGCTCCAATTTCAGGAACACCTGCAATTTCTGTTGCAAATCTTACACATCTAGTACAATGGATGCATCTTGTCATTTGAGTTTTGATAAGTGGTCCCATATTTTTTTCTGGAACTGATCTTTTGTTTTCTTTAAATCTTGATTTATCTACGCCATAAAACATGGACTGGTCTTGAAGATCACACTCACCGCCTTGATCACAAACCGGACAATCTAACGGATGATTTGCTAGTAAAAATTCCATAACCCCTTTTCTAGCTTTTTCAACAAATTCAGTATTAGTTTTAATATTCATTCCTTCTGCTGCAGGCATAGCACAAGATGCAATCGGTTTGGGAGATTTTTCCATCTCAACTAAACACATTCTGCAATTTCCTGCTATTGATAATTTTTCGTGATAACAAAATCTTGGAATTTCAACTCCTACTTTTTCACAAGCCTGGAGTACAGTTAAACCTTCTTCAACTTCTATATCAATTTCATTTACTTTAAGTTTAAGCATTTTTTTTATCCAATAAATGTTGATCAACTAAATAAGGAATATTGTTTTTTTTCTGAACAATGGGGTCTAAATTATTTCTATCTTTAATTTCTTTTTTGAAATGTCTTAATAATCCTTGTACAGGCCAAGAAGATCCTTCTCCAAATGCACAAATAGTGTGACCAGCTATTTGATTTGTTACATCACCTAACATATCAACCTCATCTTTTGTTGCTTCACCTTTTGCCATACGTTCTAACATTCTCCACATCCATCCAGATCCTTCTCTGCATGGTGTACATTGTCCACAACTCTCATGCTTATAAAATCTTGCAATTCTAGCCATACATTTAATAATGTCTTGATCCTTATTAATCACAACAATACCAGCTGTTCCTAATCCACTTTTTTCAACCATCAAAGAATCAAAGTCCATAGTTAAGGTTTCACATTTTTCTTTAGGTATTAAAGGCATTGATGAACCACCTGGAATGACAGCTTGCAAATTATCCCAACCACCAATTACTCCTCCAGCATGCACTTCAATTAACTCTTTTAAAGGTATATTCATCTCTTCCTCAACATTGCATGGAGTACTTACATTTCCAGATATACAAAAAATTTTAGTACCTGTATTTTTTTCTCTTCCTAAAGATGCAAACCATTTTCCACCTCTTCTAAGTATTGTTGGAACAACAGCAATTGTTTCAACATTATTTATTATTGTAGGACATCCATAAAGTCCAATTAAAGCAGGAAAAGGTGGTTTTAATCTTGGTTGGCCTTTTTTACCCTCTATACTTTCGAGTAATGCAGTTTCCTCACCACAAATATACGCTCCAGCTCCATAGTGGATATGAATATCTAAATCCCATCCTGTTCCCGCAGCATTTTTTCCAATAAGTTTTTTTTCATATGCCTCATCTATTGCGACTTGGAGTTTTTCACCATCAACAAAATATTCGCCTCTTATATAAATATAACAAACATGTGCTTGTACTGCGTATGAAGCTATTAAACACCCCTCTATTAACTTATGAGGTTCAAATCTTAAAATATCTCTGTCTTTGCAAGTACCTGGTTCGGACTCATCACCGTTGATTACCAAATAATGAGGTCTTGACCCAACTTCTTTGGGTGCAAAAGACCATTTTAATCCCGTAGGAAATCCAGCACCTCCTCTACCTCTAAGTTGAGAGTCTTTAATTTCATTAATTATCCAATCTCTACCCTTATCAATTAATTCTTTCGTATTTACCCAGTCTCCTCTTTTCTGAGATGAATTAACATCAGATCTATTGTCATTATATAAATTTTGAAAAATTCTATCTTGATCTTTAAGCATTTTTTAAATCCATAAGTGTTTTTCTATTATTTTCAGGCTCATTGTTAATTCGTCCTCTATATGAACCTGGCTTAGGTGTTTCACCATTTAAAATTTTATCTAGAATTTCTAGTGTTTTTTCTTTATCCAAATCTTCATAATAATCATCATTAATCTGCATCATGGGTGCATTAACACAAGCGCCCAAACACTCAACTTCCATCCATGAGCAACTTTTGTCACTTGATAGTTCAGACTCATTTTCTGAGATTTTTTCTTTACAAGCTTCTACCAGTTTATTTGCACCTCTTATCATGCAAGGTGTTGTAGTGCACACTTGAACAAAATATTTTCCTACAGGTGATAAATTATACATTGTATAAAATGTAGCTACCTCATAAACTTTGATGTAAGGCATATCTAAAAATTTTGCTATATATTTCATTGCAGCCAAAGGTATCCAATTATTATTTTGCCTTTGAGCAATATAAAGTAATGCCATTACAGCACTTTGCTGCTTACCTTTTGGATATCTAGAAACAATAGTATTTGCTACCTCCAATGAAGACGTATTAAATTCAAAATTTTCAGGTTGATCTTTTGAAGGTCGTCTTAAACTCATCTATCAACCTCACCAAATACTATGTCCATAGAACCTAATACAGCAGGTACATCTGCTAACATGTGTCCTTTTATTAAGTAATCCATTGCCTGAAGATGAGAAAAACCTGGTGCTCTTATTTTACACTTATAAGGTTTACTTGATCCATCAGAAATTAAATAAACACCGAATTCTCCTTTAGGTGCTTCAACTGCTGTATAAATTTCATCTTTTGGAACTCGATAGCCCTCAGTGAAAAGTTTAAAGTGATGAATTAAAGCCTCCATTGATTGCTTAATATCTTTTTTAGCTGGAGGACTTATTTTTCCATCCAATGATTTTATTGGACCTTTTTCCATTTTAATAAGGCATTGTTTGATAATAGAAATACTTTCTTTCATCTCCTCAATTCTACATAAATAACGATCGTAACAATCACCATTTTTTCCAACTGGGATTTTAAATTCTAATTGATCATAACAATCATATGGTTGTGATTTTCTTAAGTCCCATGCAACACCTGATCCTCTAATCATAACTCCTGAGAAAGAATAGTCTAACGCGTCCTCTTTAGTAACAATACCTATGTCAACATTTCTTTGTTTGAAGATTCTGTTATCTGTTAGCAAACTTTCTAAATCATCAATAATTTTTGGGAAAGTTGTGCAAAATTTTGATATATCTTCTTCTAATCCACTTGGTAGATCTTGATGAACTCCACCGGCTCTAAAATAGTTTGCGTGCAATCTTGATCCTGAAACTCTCTCATAAAAAGTCATTAGAGTCTCTCTTTCTTCAAAACCCCATAATGAAGGTGTCAAGGCGCCAACATCAAGAGCCTGAGTAGTTACATTTAAAATATGACTTAACAGTCTACCTATTTCACAGAATATAACTCTTATATATTGAGCTCTTATCGGAACATCAATTTTTAAAATCTTTTCAATAGCAAGTGCAAATGCATGCTCTTGATTCATGGGAGCAACATAATCCAAACGATCAAAATATGGTACTGCTTGCATGTATGTCTTATTCTCTATTAATTTTTCAGTACCGCGATGTAACAAGCCAATATGAGGGTCAGCTTTTTCAACAACTTCGCCATCAAGTTCTAAAATTAATCTAAGTACACCATGGGCTGCAGGATGCTGAGGTCCAAAATTTAGATTTAAATTTTTAATTTTTTTTGTCATTACTCTCAATTTCTTTTTTAATGTATTTTGTTCCCTCCCAAGGACTTTCATAATCAAAATTTCTATAATTTTGCTCCAATTTTACAGGTTCATTGATTACTTTTTTTTGTTCTTCACTATACCTAACTTCTGTATGTCCAGTTAACGGAAAGTCTTTTCTCAAAGGATGACCTTCAAATCCATAATCTGTTAATATTCTTCTTAAATCTGGATGATCTTTGAAAGACACACCATACATATCGAATACCTCTCTTTCCATCCAATTTGCAGCAGGAAAAATACTTGTTAAAGATGGGATAATTTCATTTTCACTAATTGAGTACTTAATAATTGTTCTTTGATTAAATTCATGGCTTAAAAATAAATATATCATTTCAAATCTTTGATTTTTTTCTGGATAATCAACAACAGTTAAATCGATGAGCTGTCTAAATTTAGTTTCTTGATTTGTCTTAACAAATAAAACAACATCCATAAAATCATTTTTATCGGTTTCAATAAATAATTGATGATGTTTAATTTCAGTTTTATTTATTTTTGTTGTTAACTCTGAATTAATTCTTTTTTCTAAGCCTTCTAAATTTTTCATAATTATCTAATGAAAGAACCTTTGTTTCTAATTTTTTTTTGAAGTTGTAAGATTCCATATAATAAAGCTTCTGCTGAAGGTGGACAACCAGGTACATAAATATCTACCGGAACAATTCGATCACAACCTCTAACTACAGAATATGAGTAATGATAGTAACCTCCACCATTTGCACAGCTACCCATTGATATTACATATCTTGGCTCTGGCATTTGATCATAAACTTTTCTTAAAGCAGGAGCCATTTTATTTGTTAGTGTTCCAGCTACAATCATAACATCTGATTGTCTTGGTGATCCTCTTGGTGCAGCACCAAATCTTTCTAGATCATATCTTGGCATAGCTGTTTGCATCATCTCAACAGCACAACAAGCAAGACCAAAAGTCATCCAGTGTAATGATCCAGATCGAGACCAGTTGATCAAATTATCTAATGAAGTTGTTATAAATCCATTTTTACTAAAATCTTCAGCAAGTTGTTTAAATTCATCTGGTACTTGATTTATTTTATTATTCATTATGATTAAATTTTATTCCCAATCTAGAGCACCTTTTTTCCATTCATATATAAAACCAATTGTTAGTATAAATAAAAAAATCATCATTGAAGAAAAGCCAAGTAAACCAATATTTCCTAAAGATACTGCCCAAGGAAATAAAAATGCAATTTCTAAATCAAATATAATAAATAAAATTGCAACCAAATAAAATCTTACATCAAATTCCATTCTAGAGTCTTCAAATGGTTCAAATCCACACTCATAAGCTGATAATTTTTCAGGGTCTGGTTTTTTTGGAGAAAGAATAAAATTAACGATTACAAAGGCACAGCTAAGACCTAAAGCTATTATCAAAAATAGAATAATCGGCAAGTAATCTTTTAAAAATTCAGATAACATTGAAGTCTATATAGCAGTTTTTAAACGATGTTGAAGGGCTCATACGTCACATTTTAATTGATATTAACATAAAAAAT